>OFHM01000072.1_pt1 | contig 92913 bp, 108 predicted proteins | sample 1521311 | NCBI WGS metagenome assembly OFHM01 (sample SAMEA3504083, study PRJEB24116) | mouse gut metagenome | biome: mouse gut; feature: mouse-associated habitat; material: faeces | place: Denmark | collected 2011 | reverse complement strand
TTACCAGAATTAGAAGCAGCTCAAGAAGTATTAGGAAATGAAAAAGCAACACAGGTAGAAGTAGATGAAGCATGTGATGCATTAACAAGAGCATATTTGAACTTAAGATTAAAACCAAATAAAGATTTATTGGCAGATTTAATCAATAAGGCAAATGGGTTAAATGCTGCAAGTTATACGGCTAATACATGGGCAGTAGTAGAAAATGAAGTAATAAAAGCACAGGCAGTATTAGAAGATCCAGAAGCAAGTGAGGCAGAAGTAAAAGCTGCTGAGAAAGCTTTAACAAAAGCTCTTGAAGGATTAGAACCAGTAAAAGCTGGAGATACAACAGTAAGTGTAAAAACTGGAGATACAACAAATATGCTGTATCCATTACTAGGTTTAGCAATTGCTTCATTAGGGTTCTATGGAAATAAAAAAAGAAAAGGTTTATAATAATTATTTAAACTAGAAAGCAATAGAGCAGGATAATTAAGTACCTGCTCTATTTTTTTGTACCAGGCATGGCACTTATTTGGTTGGTGAAAGTCTAAACATGAAAGGGTGGTGATGTTATGGATTAAGGAAGTTATGTAACAAATTTTTTGAGCCTACAAATGGAACTTGATAAGGCAAAATAGGTGGATAAGGTGGAACAATAAAAAGGTAAACGTAAAACTGAAATAGTAAATCAAGAGGTCGTGGAAAGATGAGTGAGGACATTTTTTAGGATTTTTTTCTATAAAATGATTTGTTATGAAAATATATACAAATATCAGAATTGTCCTAAGAATAAAGTATGTTATATCAAATTTACTATCAAAAATATTTAATAAAGTTAGAAGTATTTAATATATATAATCATAAATAGTAGAAGAAACTAAGTAAATGCGGATTTAGTTGTGAATAAATATATAATGTTCAAATATATGAGGATGAAAGAAAAAAGTGGGATCAATATAGTAAATTAGAAAAATAAAAAAGGAAATTAATTTTTTAGATTACTATCTAAAGAGTTTGTAATAACAAGATAAATGTTGTTTCATATACAATGTGTTGCAATGGTAGGGGCAAAATTATTTTTCTCTATACTATTTTTTTGTATACTCTTTGGTAAAAATCTAGTAAAATGTAGATATGAAAAGTGATCTAGAAGTGTTAAAAAAACGTGGATTTATTACCAATGTTGAAGCTGAAATATTTTTTTCATATTCAAAAGAAGAATTATTTGAATTACTTAGTGATAAGCAGGCATTTAAACGTACTGCTGCTTTGTATGTTTTAAAAAATATTATAGATATAAATGAATTAGATGAAATAATTCTTAAAATGTTAATAAGTGAAAAGGCTCTTTATACTAAATTAGAAATATGTAATATATTATCTACTGGAAATGAAATGACAATTAAGAAAATGATTCCATATGTTGGTAAAATAGGAAAAAATCAACATCATGATATTGCAAAAAAGGTATCTATGAAAAAAAGTTATCCTTTACCTAGAGATATTATTGCTAGAACAATGGCTAAAATGAATCCAAGATATTTTGAATCAATATTAGAAAATCTTAATTGTGGAGATGATTTAGTTGTTGCTGAAATTATAGATGCTGTTGGTTGGCAAGTATTTTATCATCAGGAGCTTGCAATAGAAAAATATTATCAAGTTATAATTAATCTACTTAGTAGATATCAAAATAACCAATTTATGTTGTGGAGGTTAATTATTTGTTTATCTTCATTTAATCAAGCTGAGGATTTGTTAAGAAAATGGAAATCTGATAACTTAATTATGAATCAAGAGATTCAACGGAGTATTGATTTAATTGTTAAAAGAAAAAATTTATAAATAATTAATTTACTAGTATTACAAATAGAAAAGAGGAGAGAAGATGTATAAGATTATAACAGATGGATCATGTGATCTACCGCTTGAACTAGTGAAACAATTAGATATTGATGTTATACCTTTTTATGTATCAGTAGATGGAATTAATCATCAAAAAGAAATAATTGATCTAGGTGTTAGGGATTTTTATCAATTTATGATTGATAATCCGAAGGTTTTTCCTAAAACATCAATGCCTTCGATTCAAGATTATTTAGATGTTTTCGAACCAATTATAAAAAATGAAGTAGATATTATTTGTATTTGTATTACAACGAAGTTTTCTGGTTCTTATAATTCAGCAATGAATGCTAAAAATATGCTATTAGATAAATATCCTGATGCAAAAATTGAAATAATTGATGCAACAGTTAATACCGTTTTACAAGGAATGCTTGTTGAAGAAGCTGTTGCTAAAAAAAATACAGGTGCAACATTTGAAGAGACTGTTAAGTATGTTAATTTAGTTAAAGAGACAGGAAGGATTTTTTTTACTATTAATGGTATGGATTATTTAGTACATGGAGGTAGAGTTGGGAAATTATCAGGAATAGCAGCAGGTGCTTTAGGAATTAAACCGTTAATTCTGCTTAAAGAAGGAGAAATTTTTAATAATGGATTAACTAGAGGGCGTAAGAAGTCTAAACAAAAGATTGTTGAGCAAATTATTAGTTATTTTAAGGATAATGAATTAGATATAAATGAATATCGTTTTTGTATTGGTTTTGGTTATGATAAAGAAGAGGCTATTGAATTTAAAGAGCAGTTTATTAAATCATTAGAACAGTTATCAGCATCATTTAATGATGAGATACCAATTCGTCAAATAGGAGCGACTATTGGTGTTCATACAGGGCCACACCCTTTAGGAGTTGGGTTGTTGAAAAAATGTAATAAAAAATAGGAGCTAGCTCCTATTTTTTAAATATAACAATAGCTTTAAATAAATCACCATCAACATTAACTTTAAATATTCCGTTTTGTAATTCAGTAAAACTTTTTGCAATAGCTAAGCCTAAGCCACTACCGCTTGTGTTTCTAGATGTATCACCTTGGATAAAACGTTCAACTAATTCATCTTCACTAATTTTAATTTCATCAGCAGAAATATTTTTGAAAATAATTTTTACTTCGTCTATATCTATGTATACTCTTGTATTTTCTAATGCATATTTGCTTATATTTATTAATAGATTTTCAAAAATACGATAAGTTTTTGAACTGTCTAATGATAAAATGATTTTTTCTTCAGGAAAATTAGTTTTAAAAGTTAAATTTTTTTCATTAAATTTATCTGCTAATTCAAATTTAGTTTGTTGTATCAAAGCAACAAGATCAACATTAACAAAATTTAATTTAATATTTCCACTATTGGCTTTACTTACCTCAAATAAATCATGAATAAGATTCTTTAATCTAAGTGAGTTTCGATCAAGTGTTTCAATATACTCATTTCTTTTATTTGGACTAAGATTATCATTTTTTAATAAATCTACATATGTAATAATTGATGTTAGTGGTGTTTTTAAATCATGTGACACATTGGAAATTAATTCAGTTTTCATTTTTTGGGATTTTACTTCTTCATTTACAGCCTTTTCAAAACCATTTTTAATATTTGTAAATTCTGTTCCTAATGAGTTGAACATTCCAATATCTTGATTAATTTCAACATCAAAATCACCATTAGATAATCTTTTGACAGCATTTAATAGTATATCGTAATCATTTTTAAATTCATTAAATTTATTTTTTAGAATAATAAATAAAATAGTAGAATAAATTAAAGCAAAGAAAATTCCAAAAGCAAAGAAACGACATATTATAGAAATAATTAAACAATTAACTAAAACAATTTTAAGAATGATTTTATTTATATCATCATTTATATCAAAACTACTAACTTTATTAATTAATTTATTTATATTTTGAAATAACCAGATACAAATAGTATTATTTTTTATAAAGTTAATAAATCCAACTTTAAATATTGATTTTAAGTAAAATATACAAAACATTGATAAAAATAGTAATCCTGCCCATGATAAAATATTCATTGCTCCAAGAATTAATTCACTATGTTGACCAAATCCAATTATAGTTAATTTATTGATATAATAGCCATTTAATGTATCAATAATTAAACCATGTATTATCATAATAATGCCAATATAAGATAAAACAATACCAATAACTAATGGCTCTAGTTTAATTTTAGCAGGATATTTAAAGATACCAACTTCTTTAACTATTTCATATGGATATAAAAGCATATATAAACATACTGTGATAATAGCGATAAATGCAAAGGGAATAATGGTTTCAACATTAGTATTATTTAAATTACTTTCATTGTAATAGGCAATTGCATCAATAGAATTAGTATTGAGTTTATATGGTACTGCAAAATAAATTGTAATATTAATAGGATTATGTAGAATTGCATTTGTATCATATTCATCTAAATATTGAAAATAAGTTTGTTTAAAGTTGTTCCATACTAATTCATAATTTTGATTACCAGCTATTGGACATCCTAATGTATCATATGTAAGTTCACCTTTTTCATTAAAAGCTATTTTTAAATACCATTGATATTTATCTATTAAATCTGCATTGTTTTGAATGTTTTTTATGTCATCATTAGTATTACCCAGTTTATTATTATTACCTTCAGCATAATATTTAATATTTTTCTTTTCTGACATTAGCTCTCTGCTATATAAAATGTTATTACGATAAAATGTATCACTAGCTTCTTCATTAGCAGTAAGATATTTAGGAATACCTTCCTTTTTACCAACGTTATCAAGCTGAAAACTAAGAGGATAAACATTATCTAAAATATCATAAAGAATAGTATTATTAGTAAAATTTATACTTTTTTTATTACTTTTTTCAACAACATTATAACAATAGTACACACTAGCACTACTAATAAATATAATTATAATAGTTAAAATCGAAAAAATAATTTTCTTTTTCTTCATTTCATCACCTACTGTTTTTCAATCTTATATCCAACTCCCCAAACAACTTTTAAATATTGGGGATTACTAGGGGTAATTTCAATTTTTTCTCTTAGATTACGAATATGTACCATTACAGTTTCTGTATTAATAGCAGCTTCATTCCAAACGTTTTCATATATTTGTTCACTTGAAAAGACTCGACCAGGTTTTTCCATTAATAACTCTAAAATTTTTAGTTCAATAGGTGTTACTTTTACTAATTTTCCATCAATAGTAACTTCCTTAGTATCCAAATCTAACTCTAATCCACCAACAATATACTTATTACTTTCTTCTTGTTTTTTATTAATCATATTTAAAAATTTATGATAGCGACGTAGTTGAGATGATACACGAGCTAAAAGTTCCATTGGTACAAATGGTTTAGTAACATAATCGTCTCCACCTATATTTAATCCAGTTATTTTATCTATATCCTCTGATTTAGCTGATAAAAAAATAATTGGAAAATCATAATTTTCTCGAACTTTCATTGTCATTTCAATTCCATCCATTATTGGCATCATTATATCAACAATTGCTAGATGGATGTTATTCTGTTCAATTATTTTTAAACCAGCTAGTCCATTATTTGCTATAAAAACATTGTAGCCTTGAGATTTCAAATATATTTCAATCGCTTTAGCAATTTCAATTTCATCTTCTACAATTAAAATATTATCTTGATTCATTCCTTTACCTTTTTTCATATTAATTATAAATGATTAGGTTTAAGAATAACAGAAGTGAAATCAAAAGATTTTCTAAAGATTCTTATGTTGTCTATTAATATAAGATTTATATGCAAAAAGACCAAGAATAGAAATAATACCTGTAATTATAAAAACAGTAATTGTAAAATGATAATTTTGATTAGATAGTGCATTACCGCCAATTGTGCTAGTTATAATTGAAGGTATTCTAGCTACTGTGGTAATTAATAAGAAAGTAGATAATTTAATTCGAGTGAACGGTGCAAAGTATGTAAGGATGTCTTTTGGGGTGCCAGGAATAAAAAAAATAATAAAAATTATTAGTTCAATATTTTTTTTGCTTTTTAAAAAATATATTTCATTTAATTTTTCTTGATTATAAAATTTATTAACAAATTTAATTCCATATCTTTCAACTAACCAAAATATTATAATTGTCCCTAGTATTGCACCAAGTAAACAAATTGCCATTCCTTCAAAAGTACCATAACAAAATCCTGAAGCAACTTCAATAATCTCTCCTGGTAAAAAAACAAAGACTACTTGTATAGTCATCATCAATATTAAAATTAATTTTCCCCAATGTCCCAATTGACTTAGTTCATTTTTCAATGTTTCAGGATTATTTAATAAATGTTCAAAAGGTTTATATAATAATAGGCATATTATTGCCATAACAAGTATTGCAATAAATAATTGATAGATTAATTTTTTATTTTCTCTAATTATTTCCATTTTCTCACCTCGTTATTAGTATAGACATCTAATTTAAAAGAAAACGGGTGAAAGAATAAAAATAATTCTTAAATGTTTATTAAATTATCTAATTTAGTATATACAATATTTAAAAGGTAGAAAGTATTATTAGTTTTTAAAAACTGTGTTTAATTATAAGCTGGATGGTTTAGAAGTTTTTTAAGAGATAAACCCTGAAGAGGGGATGAATAAAAGGATTTTTAACAATTTAAAGATATTAATAGAGCTTTAAAAATTAAATAAAATGAAAAGAACTTTGTATTTACAAAGTTCCTCTTATTATATAAGACCCATTTCAATCATTTTTAGACCAATATCAACTGAATTATAAGCAGCACCTTTCATTAATTGATCCGCTACAACCCATAAACTTAATCCATTAGGATTGTCTAAATCTTTGCGAACTCGTCCAACATGTACTAATTCATCACCAACAAATAAGTTAGCCATTGGATAAATTTGATTTTCAAGATCATCATATAGCTCTACACCAGTAGAATTATTTAATAGTTCAAATACTTTATCAATATCAATTGGTTTTTTAGTTTCAATATATACTGATTCAGAATGTCCACGAAGTACAGGTACTCTTACACATGTAGCATTAACCTTGATATCTTTGTTAAAGATTTTTTTAGTTTCATTAACCATTTTCATTTCTTCTTTAGAAAAATGATTATCTAGATCAAATTTATCAACTTGTGGAATACAATTAAAAGCAATTGGGAAATGTTTTTTATCACTAGCACATGGTAGTGTTTTAGCAACTGGTTCTTTACCCTCTAAAACTTCTTGAGATTGACGATATAATTCTTCCATTCCTGCAACACCTGCTCCAGATACTGCTTGATAAGTAGAAACAATAATTCTTTCAATATCAAAATATTCATTTAAACGATTTAAAGCACTAACCATTTGAATAGTAGTACAGTTAGGATTAGCGATGATTCCTTTATGATTTCTTAAAGCTTCACCATTTACTTCTGGTACTACTAAAGGAACATTAGGATCCATTCTAAAATGACTTGTGTTATCAATATTTATACAACCAGCTTTAACTGCAAATGGAACATACTTTTCAGAAATGCTTCCTCCTGCAGACCAAAATGCTACATCAATTCCTTTAAAACTATCTTCAGTTAATTCTTCGACTGTAAATTTTTTGTTTTCAAATTCAATAATTTTTCCTGCACTACGAGCTGATGCTAATAATTTAATACTTTCAAATGGAAAATTAAATTGAAAAATACATCTAAGCATTTCTCTTCCTACAGCTCCAGTAGCTCCTACAATAGCAATTTTATATTTTTTCATTTTTTTATCTTTCCTTTCCTAAAAATGCTTCATGCAATAAGATTTGCGCTCTTTTTACATCATCACGATCAATATAACAAGAGATATTTATTTCTGAACATGATGTCATTTCTACATTAATACTATTATTATTTAATGTATTATATGCTTTTTGGAACATTCCACGATTATTTTTGATTCCAACACCAATAACAGATACTTTACCAATATTTCCACGTACAATGATACGATCAGCGTTTAACTGAGGTTTCAAATCATTGATAATATCAACAACTGTTGGGACATCAGTATCACTAATTACTAATGAGATATCCATTCTTCCGCCCCCAACTAAAGCTTGATTAAAAACATTGACATTAACACCAGCTTCAGCAATTTTTTCAAATAGACTACCAGCACTGTTATTTGTTGCATCAACTTTTACTAATGTAATACGAGCTTCATTTTGTGAACCAGTAATACCAGAAATAATTAATTGATTTAAATTTTCTTTCATAATGCGATCATCTCCTATAACATATGTTCCGTTTATATCTTCAAATGACGAACGGGCATGAATAGCAATATTATGACTAGCAGCTAACTGAACACAACGGTGATTTAAGACTTTTGCACCATTTTTAGCCAGTTCTAACATTTCAGCATAACTTATGCAATCTAATTTAATAGCATCAGGTACTAATCTAGGATCTGCAGTATAGATACCATTAACATCACTATATATTTCTATTTCGCTAGCATCAATAGCTACACCAATAGCTACTGCTGATAGATCACTTCCACCACGACCAAGAGTAGTAATTTTGCCATGTACTGAATGACCTTGGAAACCTGGGCAAAAAACAATATCAGCATATTTTAATTTTTCAAGAATATCTTTACCCTCTACTTTATTAATTGTAGCATTGTTAAACGTTGAATCAGTAACAATACCTAATTCAGAGTTTGTAATGGTAGCTGCACGATAACCTAGTGTAGCTAACTCACTTTTACATACTAAAGTAGAAATTGTTTCTCCAATACTAGTTAAGCGATCAATTTCTTCATCAGTCAATTGCTTAGTATTAACAATTGATAGTAAGGTATCAGTTGCATAGGGATCATCATAACGTCCCATAGCAGATACAACAGCTACTACTTTATTTCCATTGTTAATCTCACGGATAATATTGTTGTACATCATTGAACGTGATTCTCTTGAACGAGTAGAAGTTCCTCCAAATTTTTGGACAATTATGTTCATTTTATCCCCTCACTTTAAAAATTGTGTATTCTTCATCATTTAATACTGTTGTTAAATCAGCTAACTCAATTTCATGAGTTATGTATATATGATCACGTTTTTCTGTAAAATACATTTCATAGTCAACATCTAATGGTTTACTAGCTCTAAGATAATATTTAGATTTGGTAATTGGATAGATGTTTGGACAATCTTCATAATCATGAGACCATCTTTCTATTTGAGAAGTTTTGATGATGTCGCTAACTACTGCAGAAGCAGTGACATAACGACCAGCACCTTTACCATAGTAAATTACATTTTCAACATAATCATTATCTATTTCTACTACATTATATGCATCCATGACATTTGCAACTAGTTCTTTTTTACTAACTAGTGTAGCAGCTACATCAATTCCGATACCATCATTAATTTCTTTTGCCTGGGCAATCATTTTAAAACGATAGCCTAATTTTTTTGCATAGTCCATATCAATTTTTGTAACATCACGAATACCTGTAGCACTGATTTTGTCAAAATCAATAAATTTTTTAAATCCGTTTTGAGCTAAGATACATATTTTATGGGCAGCATCAATGCCATCTAAATCTAAAGCAGGATTAGCTTCAACATAGCCTAAGCCATCAGCAATGGTCAAAGCTTCATCAAAATCTAAATTTTCATTTTCCATTAAAGTTAAGATAAAATTTGTTGTACCATTTAAAATTCCTATAATCTCTTTAGTATTATTTGCTACTAAGCTCTCTTTTTGACTAACTAATACAGGAATCCCACCACCAACACTAGCTTCATAAAATATATGAACATTATTTTTTTTGGCAGCCATAAAAATCTCTTTACCATCATGAGCAAGTAAAGCTTTATTTGCAGTAACAACATGTTTACCTTTATTTATCGCATTTAATATAATTGTTTTAGCAATAGTAGTTCCACCTATTAACTCTACTACAACATCAATTTCATCATCATTAATAACATCATTAAAATCTTTAGTATAAATAATTCCATCAGGTAAATCAATTTCTTCTAATCCACAACCATATTTAATTACTACTTCTTCATTGATGGCTTTTGATAGGCGTTCTTTTTCGTTAGTTAGAATTTCTACTACCCCATAACCAACAGTCCCTAATCCGATAATTCCGATTTTCATCTCATAATCCCCCTGTTTATAATAAAAATAGACCTTTAAATAAAGGCCCTTATATATTTAATAAATACTAGAACCGTTTATTATTTAATAGGCGTAATAATAGAATTACTAGTAATCGTAATTGTTAAACTTATGCCCATAGATAACATGTCCAGTCCTCCATTTTCCTAATTTATGACATATTAACATGATTGTATACAATAGTCAATGATAAACAATAATAATTGAAATAATCACAGTTATTTTGTCTAATTATGTTATAATAACAATGTATTGACTTCTCTAATTAAATTGTATACAATAATTTAAATCAAACAGGGGGATAAACAATGGAAAAGAAATATATAAGTACTCGTAATCTTCAAAAAGAAATTAATTTTTATCAAGCAATTGTTCAAGGAATAGGGGAAGATGGGGGACTGTTAGTACCAAACTTTGATTTTACAAAAGTAGATTTAAAAGAATTATCTAAATTAAATTATGTTGACTTAGCTACAGAAGTCTTAAGTACTTTTGTTCCTGAAGATGGAAAGACATTGATTCATGAAGCTTGTTTAAATGCCTATGGTAAGGGGCTGTTTCCAGAAATCGTAGTTCCAGTAAAAAAAGCTGGTGATGTTTATGTAGCTGAATTATTTCATGGACAGACTGCTGCTTTTAAAGATATGGCATTGTCATTATTACCTTATTTAATGACATTATCATTAAAGCAATTAGATGAACAAAGAGAAGTAATGATCTTAGCAGCAACTAGTGGTGATACAGGTAAAGCAGCATTAGAAGGATTTAAAGATGTTGAAGGAACATGTATTAAAGTTTTTTATCCTTTAGATGGGGTATCTGCAATTCAACAGCAGCAAATGGTTAGCCAAACTGGTAATAATGTAAAAGTTATTGGTATTCATGGTAATTTTGATGATGCACAAACAGCAGTAAAAAAGGCTTTTGCTTCAGAAGAATTGAAAGCTGCTAGTGATAAGCATAATGTATTTTTATCATCTGCTAATTCAATCAATGTTGGGAGACTAATTCCTCAAATCGTCTATTATTTCCATAGTTATTTTGAATTAGTAAGAAATAATGAAATTAATTTAGGGGATAGAATAAATTTTTGTGTTCCTAGTGGTAATTTTGGTAATTGTTTAGCAGGATATTTTGCCAAATTAATGGGACTTCCAATTAATAAATTTATTTGTGCATCAAATAAAAATAATATTTTAACTGATTTTTTTACTACAGGTAAGTATGATGCTAATCGTGAATTTTATAAAACAAATGCACCAGCAATGGATATTTTAGTTTCAAGCAATCTTGAAAGGCTTGTATGGTTTATGGCTGATGGTGATGGTGAAAAAGTTCGTGGTTATATGGATAAATTAAATCATGAAGGTATTTATGAGGTAGATGAGGAGATTTTTGTTAGAATCAAAGATCAGTTTAAAGCAGGATATCTAAGTGAGGATAAAGTTTTAGATACTATAAAAGAATGTTTTAATGAAACAGGATATTTATTAGATACTCATACAGCGATTGGTTATGGTGTACTAAAACAATATCAAAAAGATACTGGTGATAATACAAAAACAGTTTTACTATCTACAGCTTCACCATATAAATTCCCAGAATCTGTATATCAAGCAATTTATGGTGAAGAACTTGATGTTTATAGTGCAATTAATAAATTAAATGAAAAAACAGGAGTTCCTATTCCTAAAGCATTGGCAGGAATTAAAGAACGCGAAATCCTGCATAAAAAAGCTATTGATAAAACAGAAATTATTAGTTTTATAAAATCTGAAATTGAAGCATTATAGGAGGCTGACATGAAAGTAAAAGTTAAAGTACCTGCAACTAGTGCTAACTTAGGTCCAGGATTTGATGTAGCTGGATTAGCACTTACTTTGTATAACACTTTCACCTTTGAGTTATCCAATCAAGGGATCAATATTACAGGATGCCCTAAGCAATTTTGTAATGAAGAAAATATGACTTATCAAGCTTTTAAAAGAGCAGCTACAGTTTGTGGTTTAGATTATCATGGGGTAAATATTGAATGTAGTGGAGATGTTCCATATACTCGTGGTTTAGGAAGCAGTTCGACATGTATTGTAGCAGGAATCGTTGGTGCTTTTGCTTTTAAAGATAAAGTTGAAGATCGTCAAGCAATTCTTGAATTAGCAACAGCTATTGAAGGACATCCTGATAATGTTGCTCCAGCAATTTTTGGAGGTTTAACTGTATCAGTTATGGAAGAAGAAAAAGTTCTAACATTAAATATACCAGTTAAACATGATTATCGTTTTGTGACATTGATTCCTCCATTTACATTATCGACTGAGCAGTCACGTTCGGTTTTGCCACAGGTTTTACCACGTAGTGATGCAATAAAAAATGTATCTCATTTAGCATTGATGGTTGCTTCATTGATTAATGGTTATGATGAAGGTCTTAAATTAGGATTTAAAGACCGTTTACATCAGCCTTATCGTGGAGATTTAATTAGTGGTTTTAATGAAATTATGGCAGTATTAGAAAAAGATGAGAAAGTTCTAGGAGCTTATTTATCAGGTGCTGGACCAACAATTATGGCAGTTATTCGTGGTGAAGATAAAATGGGTGTAGTTAGAATTAAGGAAGAACTTGGTGATTTAATTAAAGATTGGCAAGTTACTAAATTAGAATTGGATAATCGTGGTTATGTAGCTGATTATGAATAAAGCGTTTGGATTATATCCAAACGCTTAATTATTTTTTTGTTGTATTTGTAGGATCGTCTGTTCTACCAATTAAGTAATCAACTGTGGTGTCGTAAAATGTGGCTAGTTTATCTAAGGTATCAGCGGTCATTTCATGTTCACCACGTTCGTATCTAGAATATGTTTTTTGATTGACATGTAAATAGTCAGCTAATTTTTGTTGTGTAAGATCTTCTTTTTTTCTTAGTTCTTTAAGCCTTTTGTAATGCATATTTTCACCGCCTAGCATAATTATAGGGCAGAGAGGATAAAGAACGAACTGTTTAGACTGATATGGTCTAAAATATTAATGTATAATATAAGTTTGAGTTAATGATTAGAATGATTCTCTTTTTTACTGTAAGCAGTTTTGTCATCTGTACGTTCTAATAAATAATCAACACTAGTCTCATGAAAAGTGGCAATTTTTGATAACATTTCGGGAGTAATGGTTCTTTCTCCGCGTTCATAACGGGAATAAGATTTTTGGGAAACATTAAGATAGTTTGCTAGTTCTCTTTGAGTTAAATCTTTATCTTCACGAAGATCACGGATTCTTTTATAAACTACCATAATTATCACCACCTGTTTTTATTATAGGATGGACCTTATTGGTCTATGCTTAAATGTCCTAAATTGGACTAAACATTTTTTTATGGCTTTATCTTTATAAAAATAAGTGATTGGTTTATAATATACAAGAGGTGAAATATGGAACAGTTTGCAAGAATTTTGAGAATGTTGGATTCTAAGTGGCTTGGAAATCTTCAAAATAAAAAGGTAGCAGTTTTTGGACTTGGCGGTGTTGGGAGTTATGTTGTTGAAGCATTAGTAAGATGCGGGATTGGTGGGATTGTTTTAGTTGATCATGATAAGATTGATATAACTAATCTTAATCGTCAATTATATGCATTACATTCGACAATAGGAATGAATAAGGTAGATGTGGCTAAAGAAAGATGCTTGGATATTAATCCTAATTTGAATATTACAACATATCAGCAATTCTATCTCCCTGATCAAGGAATGGAAAATATTTTTTGTGATTGTGATTTTGTGATTGATGCAATCGATACAGTGAAAGCAAAAATTGCTTTAATTGAAAATTGTTATAAATTAAAGATTCCTATTATTTCATCAATGGGAACAGGGAATAAATTAGAGCCTGAATGTTTTAAAATAACAGATATTTATAAAACTAGTGTTTGTCCGCTGGCAAGGGTAATGCGTAGAGAGTTAAAGCAAAGAGGTATAAAAAAATGTATAGTATTATATTCAGAGGAATTACCTCAAAAAGTTGATGGGGCAACTCCAGGGAGTGTTAGTTTTGTTCCAAGTGTTGCGGGTTTGATGATTGCAGGATATGTTATTAAGGAATTAGCAAAGGAGAATAAGTAGTGGAAGGTATTACGGAGATTAATAAAGATAAATATATTGATAATTGTATGAAAATAGTAAAAGAGATGATTCATGATGAAGATTTTAGTGATGAACTTTGGACTGTTTTAACTAATGAAATTATGGATACTTGTTTGTTTATTGGTGGAGATTTTGGTGAGGATAATATTCGTGATATCACAAATCAATATATAAATAATGATGGGATTAAGCGTTTTAAAAAAGCGCATGAGGTATTATAATGCAACACTATTGTGAAATACCTACTCCAAAGGGAGTAATGCGTGGATTTTTTCATAAGCCAAACTGTGATAAACATCCAGTGTGTTTGATTTTTCATGGTTTTACAGGGCAGAAAACAGGAACAAAATTTTGTTATGTTCAATTATCAAGAATGTTGGAAGCTAAAGGAATAGCATCGTTTAGATTTGATTTTTTAGGTAGTGGTGAAAGTGATCTTAATTTTAAAGATATGACATTTAAAGATGAATTAGCCTGTGCTAGAGTAATCTTAGAAGAAGCTTTAAAAATGGAAAATTGTACAGAAGTCTATGTTTTAGGTCATTCTATGGGAGGAGCGATAGCAAGTGAACTTGCTAAACTTTATCCTAAGGAAATAAAAAAATTGGTTTTATGGGCACCAGCATTTAACTTACCTATGGCATTGGATTATTTAACTGGTAAAGTAGAAGCGAATGTAGATGGATTATATGATCATGGTGGCTATGAAATTTCACAAAGTTTTGTTGATGATATATTAGATCGTAATTTTTATGATGGATTAAATATTTATACTAATGATTTATTGTTGGTTCATGGTACAGAGGATACGACTGTTCCATTTGAAATATCTAAAATATATGTACCTAAATTTATTGATACTGCTAAATTTATTCCAATTAAAGGAGCAAATCATAATTTTGATAAGGTGGAGCAGATAAAAAAAGTACTTAGATTATCGTTAGAGTTTTTGTGTTCCTGAATATATCACTTAGTAATTAAAAGAATATAAATATATGATAGGTTTATAGAATCTGGAAGATACTTAAAATATTTTCTAGGTTTTTTTGTTTGATGTTTAAGATCATTATTTTATAAGTGGAAGGATGTTCGAGTTAAAAAGATAATTATTGTATATTTTTATTTAAATGAATAAAATTTAGTTGTAAAAAACGTTGGATATAAAGGTGATTTATTTGTAGAAAAAAGATTGACATTAAGTTATGAAGTACTTATAATAAAAATGTTCTTATGAACTCTAAAGTCCCCGGTAAGGATAAAGGAGAAAAAATTAGATGAGACAAACAACTATGGCTAATGTAGCCACAATTGAAAGAAAATGGTATGTAGTTGATGCAACTGACTTAACTTTAGGTCGTTTAGCATCAGAAGTAGCATCAGTATTAAGAGGGAAAAATAAACCTACTTATACACCACATGTGGATACTGGTGATTATGTAATTATTGTTAATGCTGATAAAGTAGTAATGACTGGAAAAAAATTAGATACAGTAAATTACTATCATCACTCTGGATGGTTAGGTGGTTTAAAAGTTAAAACTGCTCGCCAATTCAAAGATCAAAATCCAACTGGTTGGGTTGAAGCAGCAGTAAAAGGTATGTTACCACATAACACATTAGGTAGAAAACAAGGGATGAAATTATTTGTTTATGCAGGTAGTGAACATCCACATGCAGCACAAAAACCAGAAGAATTGAAGATTAAAGGGTAAGGAGGAAGAACAGAAAAATGGCAAATGTACAATATAGAGGAACTGGACGTAGAAAATCTTCTGTAGCTCGTGTTATTTTGACACCAGGTACAGGAAATATCGTAATTAACGATAAACCAGCTAAAGAATACTTACCATCAGATGTTTTGTTAATGATTGTTAATCAACCATTAGAATTAACTAATACAACATCACAATTTGATATTAAAGTAAATGTTTATGGTGGTGGATACTCTGGACAAGCTGGAGCTATTCGTCATGGTATCTCAAGAGCATTATTGCAAGCTGGTACTGATTATAGACCAACTTTAAAAGCTGCTGGATTCCTTACTCGTGATGCACGTGTTAAAGAACGTAAAAAATACGGTCTTAAAAAAGCTCGTCGTGCTCCACAATTCTCAAAACGTTAATTTATACGTTTATTCAGAGAAATTCAAAGAAACTCAAATCGTCAAAAGCCTTTATTTATCGGCTAAAACTCGATTTGAGTTTTTTTCTGTTTTTATAAATTAAAAACGGTATGCAACATATATGTAACAAGTATGCAACAAAGTTCTCACCACATATTCTCAAATATGTAACACTATAAAAAAAGGAATTCCAATTTAGAAGTTCCTATGATTATTTGTTATTTTATTTCTTCAGTGATTAAATTAGAGATTTTATCGCTAAACTCTTTAACAAGTTCAGTATTGCCAATGACTATTTTATTAAATTTCTTCTCATTTCTTTTCTTTGATAAGACTAAATCAACAGTTAATGGATTTGTTTTTAATTCATTACCCTTTAATAATGTTTTAGGTCTTGATACAGTTCCATCAGAGAAACCAAGTGTTATTTGTGTATCAGTAGTGGCTATAGCACATACGATTTTATTTTTTCTAAAATCTTCTTCGATCAAAATATCATCTTGAAATAAAGTGCTAATTTTTTCTAAAGATTTAATTTTTCTTCTGACTGAACCTTTAATACTATTTTCGTTTTTTCCTTCTTTATTAAAATCAAAGTCATCTTCATTCAAAGTTCCATCATAACATTTATCAAAAAAGGAAGCGGCAGATAAATCCGTATTGATTCCAACGAGATGAAGAAAATTATCTTTTTCAGCAGATAGAATATAATAATCTCTTTTTTTGAAACCTTTAGAACAGATGAGATATTGATGGTCAACAAAAACATCTTTATAATTCTTTGATTCAGTTATTGCGATTTCTTTTACTCTTGTTTTAAAAGAAGTTTGTTCAGCCATATTTTCACTCCGTTTCTATGAAATAATAAAGGGCGATTGCTCGCCCTTTGATTTTTAGCAGTTATCTCTGCAATTGGAGCAGGTTTTAGGTCTCTGCTCCGACCAATGGACATGGGTTTTTGAGGTCTCCATACCGACCTTTATCTACATACATATAATAACATGTCAGTAGAAAAAGTCAACACATATCCATCACAAATAGTTTATTCATTTTATATCAATTTATGCGAGTTTTTATTGAATAAAAGATTTAATATTTTCAGGATAATACATCTGATTAACTGCATCAATTAATATTTTCATATCAATGTGTGTATAGACTTTCTCAGTCATTGTCATTGCACCTTTATGCCCTACAATCATCTTTGAATAAGTAGGTGATACACCTGCTTCAGCAAGTAAAGAAATATAAGTGTGTCGACAACAATGTGGAGTTTGGTCAAAACCAAGTTGTTCCATCAAAGGTAAGAAGTAACTATTATAGTAGTTTCTGTATTTAAATGGTTTTTGTTCTTCAGTATGCAATAGACGATCACAATGAGATGATTCATACCAATTTTTAATAAATGGATAGATATAATCACTTATTGGTACTTTTCGAATACCACTTTCTTCATTTAAGGTATAACCAGTGGTAACACGAACTATATATGGTTTTCTGCGACGAGAGGCATTGCTCATTTTTGACACACTGCCATAACTATTCGGTAATTTTAAAATCTTTGCCATCAAAAATCACCTCCTTTGTTTGATAAACATATTCATTAAGAGTATTCATTTGTATCTCAGTAGATATATTTTTGAGTTGTGTTTTACTTATTGTTGTATATCTTTTTAGTATTTTTCCTTTCGTTTTTGATATAATTGTTCACAATAACAATTAAGAATAAATAATCGTTTCTTATATTGCTTATCCTTAAGCAATTGTACATATTGATAGGGATAATATTTTTTAAGAAAATCTTTTCTTTTTTTAGCATAAAAGCCTAATGATGGTTGCATATCATTAAATACTGGATAATAAATATCTCCAATCTTTTCAAATTGTATTTTATTATTTGTATTATCTTTGTTTATCATAAGTCTTTCCCTTCTTTCTGATTGGTTTTTCTAGCATTTCTTTCATTTCATCTTTACCTAAAATTTTTGAAAGTTTACTTAATTGATTGCGAAATTTTCTGTTCTCATTGCGAAGCAAAATAACTTCATCCTCTAATGGATTGATATATTGTTTTAATGAGAAAACTTCTTTTCGTAATTGCTTTACTTCTCGAAAAAGTTTGTTGTATTGAGTTACAACAATATCAACAATCTTTCTAAGTCTTTTAATAAATGGTTTTATTAGTTTATGTTGATACGTTTTAACAGTCATTAATTTTGATGGTTCGGGTATATACCATAATTCTTCTTTGTTGATTTCTTGAGTTAAGTTAATAAATTCTTGTTCATCTTCTTTTAGACTATATATATAGCTTTTCTTCTATTTCACTAATTTCATTTTTTACTTGTTCTATATTATCGGTAAGTGTTTCTTTTTGTTGGCTTAATTGAGAAATAGTAGATGATAATGTGTTGATTTCTTCTTGTCGCATTTTCTTTTCATAATTTAAGACACTTAAATGTTTTTCGTGTGTCCCTAGCTTTAACCATTTAATATTATATTTTTCTATGATTTTAGCTAGGACTTGTTTTTCTGATACTATCCATTGATTCCATTCGGTATCACTACGACTACCACCTTTAAATCCTAATTTAGAAAGTGCTTGTTTTAAAGATACCCTTGTATCCAATCCTCGCTTACTATTTGTAGTATAAGGAATAAAATCAATATGAAGATGTGGTGTTTCTTCATCCATATGCAAGTGAGCAGAGAATACAAAGAGTGAAGAATTTCTTTCTTGAAAAGATTGCATATATTCATCAAGAATTGTTTTAGCAAGTTCACCTTCTGGAGAAGTTGCATTCGTATCATCTTTATTGCCAATTTGTATAATAACTTCGTGAAATGGTTTTTCTTGTTTGCTTGTTCTTATTTTTTCATAGTAATTCTTGATGACTCTATCATGTCTTGTTTGTTTAGTGTTATATCGTTTCAGAGCATCATCAAATAATAAATGATATGCTGATTGAATTTTCATGTTTTTATATTCAATATTTTGATTTTTACGACTTGGATCAACATTATGAGCGATAAATTTAAGGCTATTGTGATTTTCATTTCTTTTTTCAAGCATAGCACTGATAGTCCTAGTTATATGTTCACTCATAAAGGAAACCTCGTAGAGCGCAATGCATCTTTTGTTTTTGACAAAAGTGCTTGTGAGTTACTTTCGCAAAAGTAACAAAGGCAATACTTAAAAGGAAGGTTGCAAGATTGTAAGTCCCTAGATAGTCTGCAACCTTGCAATGTTAATTTAACTTCCAATACCATGATTTACCTTCTTTAAATGATTTGACATCTAGCTCAGCTTTTGCTTGATCAAGTGTGCGTTTTGAAAAAACTAATTTACTTCCTTTGTCATACATGACTTTTGCCTTTGTTGGACTATTTTTAAGTTCTCGTTGGAGAAAATCCTTTGCACGATCTTTATCAGTATATCGTTTCAATCCATCTAGTAATTCATCAGCATCTATTTCATATTCACCTAACCATTCAAATCCTTCATCATTAAAACGAAAAGCAAAAGGCTTTCCACGTTGTGCAAGACTTGATTTGTCTTGAGCAACTGCTCTTACACCTTCTTGATTTTTAATTTCACCACATATGAGTACACTACGTGCAGCAGCAGGAATATCAATACTTCCTAAATTGCGATATGATGATTTTGATCCTTTTCCCTTATTCATATGTCCAATTAAAACAATAGCAACTTGGTGTTTTTGAGCGATAGTTGTTAAATTTTTTAATAATGGACGCATTTCATTTGCACGATTCATATCAATATTTTGCCCAATATAAGCTTGTATAGGATCAAGAACAAATAACTTTGCATTTTCACGTATAATTGCTTGTTCAATTCTTTCATCTAGCATATTTAATGAACATTTATCTTCATTGATAAATACAATACGATCAAAGTTAACATTTTTGAATTTTTCTAGCCTTGGTTTGATAGTATCATCATATCCATCTTCAGATGTCTGATAAATGACATTTAATGGTTCATGTTTAATATTTTTATTTTCGGTTGGCAAGTATTTGCAACTAAAATCCTCTTTTTAGTTTATTTACTGTATAATATTTATATGGTGTAATGTTGTAAAAGGAGGTAAGTATGGCTTTTAGTACATATTTAAGGAGTATTAGAATTGAAAAAGGTGTTAATCAAACTCAAATGGCTGAAATTCTAGATATAAGTAGAACAGCTATTAAATTAATTGAGAATGGTTCAACTAAATATCCTAGTAAAAAAGTATTACATAACTTAGCAGTATACTTAGACCAATCTGAACTTGATGTTATGGCTAGAATACTATTTACAGATAGATCATTAGACGATAAATCTTCTGATGAGTATTTTGTTTGTAGCTATTTAACCCATATGTATTTAGAGGGTTGGAACATAGATGATCATCCTTATATTTACCCTGTATGGCAAGGAAAGAGTATTGAATTTGATGGAAGAATAACCAAGAAACGTCAACCAAAGAATATAGTAATTATTACAATGTTTAAGAGAGAATTATTTAGAATTAAAGAAGTAAAAAATGAGGAAGATGCTATTGCATATATAGGAGATTTAGCTGCAAAGTTAATGACTGTGTTAGATGAATTTAGAGGAGTTCAACTATTATTTAATACATCAGATAAAAATGCTTGCTTTGCATTTGATGTGTTTAAGAATTTAAAACTCAATAAATCGAATTTCAATTTGTATTTAATCTTATATAATGAAAAAAAAAGACAAGTTTTAAGTATTAAAAAATAGAAAATTTAAAGATTGTATAAAAGAATGGGAGTTATTATGAGTAGAAAAGGAAGATATTATGGAAGAGGCAGAAATCGATATTATAGAAGTTATTATGGTGTCAAATATAGTGGTCAAAGATCTGGATTGGCTGAAATAGGAGTAGCATATGTTATTTTAAAAATTGTGATAGTAGCAATACCTATTGCACTAGCTTACTATTTATTTAAAACAATAATGTTGTTTTTTATTCCAATACTTTTAATAGGAATATTTTTATTAATGAGAAATTTTGATTTAAGGACTATAACTACTGTTGAAGTATTTTCCAGTTTACATAAATTTATTTTAATTTTGGATAATATGCTACATAAAAATGTTCTATCAATTGTACTTACAATATCGTCTTTTTTGTATGTTGTTTATGGATATAAGAAATTAATTAATACATTGTTTAGTTATTATTTAGAAATGAATGCTGTTTATGTGATGAAATTAATAATGCTGTTTGATTATTCATATATTGATTTTGAATTAATAAAAACATTTGTGTTTCATATAGTTTATATTTTGATATTTTTATTTTTAACATTTCTTTTTTTAGTTTCTATTTTGATTTTAGGTAGACAAATTTTATGTTTCTTTTCAATTGGAAAAACTTTATTAGAATATTTTGCAAAGCCAGCATGTATAAGAACCATCAAAATTATTAGCTTAATAGTATTTTTTGTTTTATTATTAAGTTATCCAATAGGAATTTTAACAAACAATTCTATATTTTTTGATGATTTAGTAATCAATCTTATAAACTATATATTATGGTAGGGAGAATGTATGGATAAATTAGAACTTTCGAAAAATGGATCTATTTGCATAGATGATAATAATATAATTGAAATTAAATATAAAAAGGAATATCAGATACCAATCTCTGAAATTAAAAATATTGAAATTATTAATGGTATACTTGTTAATAAAATTATGATTATAGAAACAGATAATCAAAAATCAAAAATTAATTTATTAATGTATAACCTAGATGAAATTACTGAATTCGTAAATTTTATTAGAAGTATATTAAATCGACCTGAAATAAAATGTGTTATTGAAAAAAATGGGATAACAGATAGTGTTAATTTAAGTGTGTTTAGTAAAAATAATAGATTAAATAAAATAATTAGATATATAATATCTTTTTCATTACTTTTTTTCATAGCATTTGGCGGGTTATTTGTTAAAATGGTAATAGAAAACAATAATATAAAACTATATTCAAATAATGCAATAGAAAATAGAGTTGAAAGAATATTTGAAAATTATGTTGGAAAAGATGTAACAGTACAACTACAAGAAACCAGTATTGCTGATAATATAGGAATAATTTCACTAACTTCTATATATTCTTCAGAAGACTATCCTAATATTTATGAATTCATTATTGAAACAGATAAATTGAAAACGAATTATGCTGGTTTCATTTATAAATTAAATGAACAGTATATAGATACTAAAGGATATAGTCTTGAAATTAATGATAACATTGTTTGGACTAGTAATAATGATTCATAAAAAATTGAAAAATGATTCACACAAAACATGTGATAAAATTATTGAAATAAAAATATATATGGAAGACCATTAGGATATAAAATTAAAAAAATTAGATAATTTTAATGGATATGCATACAAGGTCAATCTATATGTAAAGTATTTAAAATAGAATAAGATAACAGTGAGATGTGTTGCTTAGATTAATTGAGGAAGGTGGAAAAATGAATGCTCACAAAGTGCCAACCACATATTATAAAGGATGGAAAGCAGATGGATATAAAAATAGTTTTTATATATTTTATAAAGATAATATTGATAAAGATGGAGTTTTAAAGAGTTATAAAAAAAGTGATAAAATCACAAAAGAGCATAGTTATTTTATGGAAAAAGATTTTTATATCATTGATTTTACTATTGAAGGTATTGAATATAAATTAAAGAACGAGATAACTGAATTTTTAGAACTAAGTGGTTATAAAATAAATTGTCCTGATAATCTTTCAGAAGAAGAATCACCTGAAAAAGTTAATATTGATTCCTATGATGATTTTATGTATTATTATGAGGATATTAATTTATGGTGTATTTCAGACTCGACAGGTGGAAAAGTTTCAGTGGACACATTTATTAAAAAGTTAAATAATAATATATTTACAAAAGTAGGCGAAATTATTGAGCATGACTATTTTGCATGTTACTTAGAGCCAAAATGGAATAATGTTAAAAAATCATTACAGGAAGATATTAATTTATTGAAGTCTAATGATAATATTATTATTAGTAATAAAAAAGATTTTTTAGAATTTGTGGTAGTTCAATATTTTAGATTAGATAAAAGAATGGAAGATATCAAGTTAGCTTTAAAAAGCGTTGAAAGTATCTTTCAAAGTATAGGAATTTCTGAAAAAGATTTAAAAAGAAACAATTTAACATCTCCCAAAGTATATTTTTATGGTCTTTTATTAGATGCAGCAAGAGGTAATAAAAAAAAGATTTTAAGTCAAATGGATAAACTTGACAAAAATTATTCGATTGATATTCTAGAAGCACCAACGGGAGTTTATTATTTAACTTCTACAAATCCATTAGTTATTTCAAAAAAAATAGATGATAAAATAGAAGAGATGTTATTTCCGGTTAATAATAGGCTTTGTGCAAGATTTAAAATAAAAAAATTTCCAGGTGAGTGTGGAAAATATGATAAACAAATAAAAAGTGAAGTACTACGAATTAATAGAATCATTATTAAGGAATCTGAAAAAATTGTTATGAGTAATCAAAAAAATATAGTTAGTATGCTTTAGCCTTAGATAGTACTGATAATTATTTTTTTATAATGTGAAAAGTAAGTAAAAAGCATAAAAAAACTTATTTTATCGCCAGTTGTACTTTTCTAAACATTAGAAATAATTATTGTTAGAATATTAGAAAAGTGATTAGATTTTGTAAGAAGTTTAGATGCTTTTTTATTAAAATAGTGTATACGAATAAAAGAAAAATTTAATCTATAATTATGAAAATGCTATATCACATTTTTCAACTTTAATATAATTGTTCACTGATAAGCGAAAGGTGTGATGTTAAATGTCTAATAATTATTTAAAACATGAAGATGAAGTAAAGTTTTACGAAAATTATTTGAATCGTTCAAAAGAATGGAAAGAATTTATTGATTTAATTGAAGATAATTTTGAGTTAAAGAATATAGTTTCTTTTGATGAATTTTTAATACAACGCCCAATTATAGGAAGAGTATTTTCTTATTTTATAAAAATCATCGAATGCAATCCTGAAGATGTTTCGTTTAATAATTCTCTCTTTCAAGAACTGTTTTGTATTGTCAAATTCTATTTGGGAAAAAAAGAAAAGTTAGAAACTAAAGGAGTAATAACAAGTAATTTTGCTAAAGTTCTTTTTCTCGTTGTTTGGATAACAAAACTTGAAAATCAAGATAATAAAACTAATTATCTGTTTGATTTAGGATTACTAACCCAGAAAAATATGTCATTATTATTGAAAATTGATACTTTATTTTTGTTTGAAGAAGAAATATTACTATTTTTTGATTCCATAGAAATAGAAGGTTTAGATAAAGCTAAAAAAATATTTAGCGATAATATTAATGGTATAATTTATCCGGCAGATACTGAGTTTCTTGAAAGCTTCTGAGATAAAATTGTTCAGGTTAATGCTTTTGATTTCAATAGAATTGAAAGACGAACTAATATTGCTTGGGAAGAAAGTTATGTTTTAGATATGCTGAACATCAGTTTCAAAGATAGAAAAATAGTCCCAATGTTTTCATCAGGAGACTCTACAACCCCTGATTTTAAACAATGGACTAAAGAAAAATTGGATGAAATGCAAAACTATTTTAATTATGATATTTCTGATTTCATTATTGAATCAATTAGGTATGTTTTATTTGGTATAATTCCATCAAAAAAAATTATTGAAAAACATATTGAATTATTTGTTGAAAATCTTAATAATGTAACTTCGATTAGAGAGAAATATGATAATTCTTCGTTTCGTATTATCTCATATTTATTTGAAGATAAGCACATAAATACAGAGAATGCAAAAGATTTATTTATCGCATTATCAACAATTGAAGACTTAAAAGAAATAATGATGCTAAATAAGCATAATATATCTTTAAATAAAAGACAAAGGAAAATTTTGAAAGAGTATTATCAAAGTTGTTTTTTAAGGCTGGATGATATTACAGATACATATAGCTATTCACAATACTTATTGAATGAAGATAACGTTAAATCTATTAATAATGAGTATTTTTATAAAAACAGTGAAATGTTCAACAAATATATTGCATCTACTGATAATATCTTGTGTGCGACGCTATTTATTAATTATATGTTATTTTTGACAAGACTAAATGGAAATTCAAATATTGACAAAGAGTATGTAAAATATGAAATGATTCGTATTCAAGAATTGTGGGAAAATCAATATTTTGATATTTGTGTTTCTCAATTACATAGTTTTAGTCAAAAACTCGAAATAAAAACAGAGGTAATAGAATTATTTAATAAAGATGTATTAGATAATATTTTTTTGATTGCAAATATGTGTGTTATTACACGAACACAGCAATATGTCGAAGGCATGGAATTAGTATCTAGTAACCCTCTAGGTTCTATGGTCGGAAGAGTTTCTTTGGATAAACTTTTTCCTATGGATGAAAAATTAGTTTTTGACATTGAAAAACACGATGTTGATAAGCTAACAACAACAATAATCAAAAATATAAAATCAGAATATGGTTATAGATTTTTAAATATTTTGGATACTGATATATATGTTAAAGCTCTTCATAGAAGAATGATACAAAATGCAAAATTTAGTTTTAGCTTCTTTAATAAAACGAAAGATCTTTATGATATAGTGCAAGCAAAATTAAAAAAATACTTTATATTGATTGATTATAATGAAAACATTCAATTAGCTCATTTGACACAGTTATTTCCTATAATTGAGATTATAATCAAAAAGGTTGGAAAAATTTATAATATCTTTCCTTTTAAAGAAGATGAAAAACATTTTATGCAGAGTAAAGATCCTAGTTCTATATTAAGATTAATGTTAGAAAAAGCATATAATGAAACAAAAGGATTTGAGGTTGTACCTGATTTATTATTTATTTATCATTATTTATATAATGGGAATTCATTGAATATTAGAAATGAATGTATCCATGGCAGGGATTATCTTTTTGGAGAATCATTAGAATTTGCTTTTAAAATTACTTTATCAGCTTTATATATGCTAATAAAAAGGTTAGAAATAATAAATTCTTAATATTGAAAGATTTAGTGAAACAAGATGAGATTGGAACACATTAAAAGGCAAATAGTAGTTAAGAGTTGCTTTGCATAGTTAAGGCGATGCAACAAAACTATCAAAAAACATTGATTTTATCGCATTTTGAAATTCTCTAAACGTTAGTAATAATTGTTGTGAGAGGATTAGAGAAGTATTTAGACTTTGTGAGAAGTTTAGATGCTTCTTTTTTCTTTTTATCAAAAATGATACATAAAACTTATTTAAGTAATATGATGTATATAAGTTATCATTGAACTTATTTAAGTAATATGATATAAATAAGTTGAGGTGATATTATGGATTATAATTTTGCAGATGATCTAAGGGCAATAAGAGAAATACTAGGCTATACTCAATTTGAGATAGCTGAACAAATAGGAGTAGAACAGGTAACTATTTCGAGAAATGAACTTCATAAAACTAATCCTTCAAATCAATTGATGGAACGAGTATATAATTTTGCTTTTGATAAAAAAATACAATTAAATAGATTAAAAGAAATGTTATGGATAGAAAAATTACCTTCAAATCATAAATTATTGTTTCATGGAGCTAAAAGTATTATAGAAGCGCCTTTAAATGTACATGTTGGAAGAATAAATAATGATTTTGGACAAGGGTTTTATACTGGAGAAACATATGCTCAGGCAATATCTTTTGTCTCTGGATATGATAGGTCATCTGTTTATTATTTAGATTTTAATAGTCAAAACTTAAAATGTAAAGAGTATCAAGTAAATCAAGAATGGATGATGACAATAGCCTATTATCGAGGAGTTTTAGATAAATATAACAATCATGCAATTATTCAAAAAATAATAAAAGATTCAAGGAACTGTGACTATATTATTGCACCAATAGCAGATAATAGGATGTTTAAAATTATTGATTCTTTTATTCAAGGAGAGATAACAGATGAACAATGTAAACATTGTCTAGCTGCTACGAATCTAGGAAAACAGTATGTTTTTGTGAGTGATTTGGCTATTTCTCAATTAAAAATTGTGGAACGTGTATATCTTGCTGATAATGAGAAAAACTATTATAAAGAAATGAGAAGTTCTGATTCTAAACTTGGAGAGGATAAAGTAAAATTAGCGAGAATACAATATAGAGGAAAAGGTAAGTATATTGATGAGATTTTATACTAAATGGATAAGGTGAAAATAATGAGAAAAATGGATAAAGATGGTTTGTTATTGTGTGATTTACAAGGAAATGCTTTTGAACTTTCTATTCAACTAACATCAACGAGCTCTGAAATATTCATGCGAAGATTTATGAATAGTAAAGTGGTAAAAATGATAGATAATGAAAGTATTTTACAGATGAATATACAACCAAAAGATATAATTAAACGAGTAGAAGAAGAATATAAAGAATCGAAATATGGATCAGTAAAATATACAAAAAACGAAATGTATTGGATAGGATATTTGTATAGATATTTTTCATATACGTATGAATTATCATCAACCCGAGTCTATAAAATTGTAAAGCCAAAGGAATTGAGAGGATTATTTTTACCATATCATACACTTAGCCCTGAACAAGCTATAGAACGTATATTAGAGGCAAAAGGTATGAGCTTAAACCTGAAAGATGAAATAAATAGACAATTTGAAATCTATAAAAGAATAAGAGGTAATCATTGACATTAAATCTAAATATAGTTTAAATGAACTTTACAATAAGTTGTTTTAAGTAGTTCTGGCAATGCAACTGGTATGCAACAAAACTACCACAAAACATTGATTTCATCGTATATCAAAGTTCTCAAAACGTTAGTAATAATTGTTGTGAGAAGATTAGAGAAGTGTTTAGACTTTGTAAGAAGTTTAGATGTTTCTTTTTTTCTTTTTAAAATAAGGGGATAATAAGAATAATTAATATTGAAAGGAGTAGTTGATTGTGGAAAATAATTTGTTAAACAATGAAGTATTAGTAAATGAAATCGCTAGTATTATCACAGATGCTAGAAATAATGTCATTAAAAATATTAGTATTGAGTTAATTAATGCATATTGGAATATAGGACGTATTATGGTTGAGGATGAGTTAAAATCTAAGCGTGGCGAATATGGAAAAAACAATTACTTACACTATCGAAAACTCTTACAAATAAATTTGGAAAAGGATTTTTTTTGAGCAAATCTTCAAAATATGAGATTGCTTTATTTAAAATATCCAAATTGCCAGACACTATCTAGCAAATTAAATTGGTCACATTATTGCGAATTATTATATATATCTGATGATGACAAACGTAGTTTCTATGAAAAAGAAGCAATTAATGCAAATTGGTCAGTAAGAGAGTTAAAAAGACAAATTGGCACTTCATTATTTGAAAGATTGTTATTATCAAATGGGGAGACTAATAAAAAGAAGGTTCTTGGATTAGCATTAAAAGGAAGTGAAATTGCCCAACCAGAAGATATAGTAAAAGATCCTTATGTTTTTGAATTTCTTGGGTTGTCAGAAAATAGACCAATGATGGATCTAATTTGGAAGAAGCTCTTGTTAGACAAATTGAAAAGTTTCTTTTGGAACTTGGAAAAGGATTTATGTTTGTAGGAACTCAGCAAAGGATAACATTCGGAAATACGCATTATTATGTGGATATGGTTTTTATAACAAAATTTTAAAATCTTATGTATTGATAGAATTAAAAACTATCAAATTGATGCCTGAAGCTGTTGGACAACTTAATATGTATTTAAATTATTATGCAGCAGAAGTTAATGATGAAAATGATAATCCTCCGATTGGGCTGATTTTATGTACTGATAAAGGCAATGTTGATATGCAATATGCATTAGGAGGCTTGAGTAATAATATTTTTGCTTCAAAATATGTAACATATATGCCTGATAAGGAACAATTAATTGCTCAGGTTGAAGCTGTATTATCGCAGAATAAGCGGATATAAGTTTTGTGAGTGGTTATGGCAATGCAACAGGTATGTAACAAACTATCAAAAAATATTGATTTTATCGAATATTGAAATTCTCTAAATGTTAATTTATATGTTTATTAAGAGAAATTCAAAGAAACTCAAATCAGCAAAAGTCTTTATTTATAGGCTTTTATTGGATTTGATTTTTTTATGTTTTCTAAATTTCAAAATGGAAAGAAGTACATGAAAAATAAAATTTTTCTTAGTATTAAATATGTAACATATTAGGTAAAAAAAGAGAAATGTACATACTATTGCTAATATTTGTCATTTCTTTGATAATATTATTTACTAAATTTAATAAGCTAATGTTATCTGTCAAAAAGTATGCTAAACCATTATTAAGCAAATACTAATTTTATCAAATGATTTTTTAATAGAAGCAACAACATTAAATATAATTAATTAACTTAGGCAGTATGTGTTTTTCGATATAAATTGTATATTTTTACTATTGATTGTATGATTTTACTATAATAAATATATTATAATATATTTATAAATAAAATTTTTAATTTACATTGAATAATAAAGGAGGAAAAGTATGAAAAAATTATTAAAAGGGATTCTTGTTTTAGCAATCATCTTATCAACTTTTGCTAGTGGTATTAATTATGCAAAAGCGGTAACAGATGATGAATTAGTATATCTGGTTAGCGAGGATGCTTATATCAGAAGTGGTAATAATGCAAATAAAAACTATAATTATGAAAATATTACCCAAGCTCATGGTGAGCAGTATACTGGTAAGAACTATAAGGTAATAAACACAAAATATTATCCTGATGGTTCTAAGATTATGAGTGTAATGAAATTAAGATTACCATCTCTTGAAGAAGTTACACAAAATGAGTTAGATACATATGAATTTGAATTTAACATTTTTAAAAATCCAGATTACAATAAATCTGAACAAACATATCATTTTTATTATACTGATGAGGTTAATTGGAGTGAAACATCACTTACATGGAATAACAAACCATCATCAATTGGAACTGGTGATATTTTGTTTGACTTTACAATTCCTCAAGGTATGGAATATGAAAGTAAAAATGATGATGAAAAACGAATTCGTATTGATGTGACAGAAAAAATAAATTCATTAATACAACAAGGAATATCAACAATTACTGTTTATACTGATGGAATGTTAAAAGCTGACACTTCATTAATGATACATAGTAAAGAAAGTGGAGATGGTACACGTGGTGCTAAATTAATTGCATCTAATAGTAATTATGATAGAAATAAGTTAGAACAGTTAATTGAAGAATGTAATGCAATTGAAAAAGGAAATTATAATCAAGCAAGTTATGATTCATTAAAAGATAGTTTAGGTTATGCTAAGGATATATTGGCAAATGGTACAATAGATGAAATAAAAAATGCTTATGCTTCATTGCTTTTAGCAAAGGACAGTTTAATTGCTGAATATCCAGTACTGGAAGATGGTTTTATTAGAAGTGATAAAAAAACAACTGTATATAATTATGAAAATATTACACAGGCTCATGGATCGCAGTATGTAGGAAAAGATTATAAAGTTATTAATTCTAAATATTATCCTAATGGAAATGAAATTATTGGAGTAATGAAATTTGCTTTACCATCATTAGATGAAGTTACTAATAGTAATTTTGATACAATTAAATTAAACTTTAATATGTTTAAAAATCCTGGTTTTGAAAAAGGAAATCAAACATATCATTTCTATTATACTGATGAAGTTAATTGGAGTGAAACATCACTTACATGGAATAATCGTCCAGAATCAATTAAACATGATAGCAGTAATCTTCTTGGTGATTTTGTAATTAATCAAGGAGAAGAATATGAAATAAAAAACGATCTTCAAAAAGCTGTTAGCATTGATATAAGTGAAAAAATAATTAAGCTAATTGAAGCGGGGACTAAGGAAATTACAGTATTTGTTTGTGCAGAAAATAAGTTAGATACATCAATCATGTTTCATAGCAAAGAAAGTGGAGATGGTACGCTTAAAGCTAAGATTAATGCATCATATAAAAATTATCGTGAACAATTAAAAAAATTAATAACACAATGTAAAGAACTTGATACAAGCAATTATACAGAAGAAAGTCTAGCTCATTTAAATGAAGTGTTGAATGAAGTAGAGGAAATATGCATTAGTGGAACTGCATTACAGACTCATGTGGCTTATGATCAATTATTAAAAGCAAAAGAGGCTTTAGTATTAATGCAGGACCCTGAAGATGTTGGTAATATTGCATTTCAAAAACCAACTAGAAGTAATTTATCAAAGACTTTAAGTGATCGAGTAACTGATGGAGATACTTCTACATATTGGTCAGGTTTATTTTATCCATCATATGTAGATATTGATTTAATGGATACTTATGCTTTAACAAAATTAAAAATATATGTTCCTGAAGGAAAGAATTGCTGGTATACAATTTATGGAAGTAATGATGGTTCAACATTTAATCGTTTATATCAAAAACACAATAATAGTTTAGCTACAACTGATGGAGATGAAATTATTTTTGATACACCACAATCTTATCGCATTGTTCGAGTGTACATAGAATATAATCAAGGAGATGATAAAGCGTATTTAGCTGAAGTTAAGGCTTATGGAACTGTAATAAAATCAAATACAGATTCTTTAAAAACAGGAACATTAGAAGAGATTCTTGATGTAACATCTTATGCTCAAAGTAAATATGCAGCTGTAATTACTAAAGAAGAAACGATTGAAAATGTTTATGGAATCATTGATCGTACTATTGGTAGTGAATATCGTGACTGGTTTAGTTTTGAACTTGTAGATGATAATAGTATAAATGACTGGTATGAAATTAGTGATAAAGAAAATAAGATTCATATCAGAGGAAATGAAGGATTATCACTTACAACAGGATTGAATTATTATTATAAAAATTATTTGAATGTGCATATTTCAGAACAGACAATGCAAGTAAAAATGCCAAATGAATTAGTTAAGGTAAATAAAACAGTAAAAAACGAAACACCTTATCAAGTTCGTTATGCTTATAATTATTGTACATTAAGTTATACTTTTGCTTTCTTTGGTGAAGAACAATGGCAAAGAGAAAATGACTGGTTAGCACTAAATGGAGTAAATGTAGTTCTTGATCTTGCAGGTCAGGAAGCAACGTGGATTAAATTTTTAATGAATTTTGGATATTCTTTTGATGATGCAAAAGACTGGTTAAGTGGACCTGCTTATTATGCGTGGCAGTTTATGGATAATATGGAATCGTTTGGAGGACCTGTTCCTGATGGATATGTAAAAGATCGTTTAGAGTTAGCTAGATCGACACAAAGATGGAAGAATTCATTAGGGATGCAGACAATTTTACAAGGGTATGCAGGAATGGTACCAACTAACTTTAGTGAATATCAGCCAGATGTAAAGATTATTAAACAAGGAAATTGGAATGGTTTTAGTAGACCAGATATGATTGCAACAGATTCTAAAGAATATGATGAATATGCAAAATTATTTTATGAAGCACAAGAGTTTGTTTATGGTGCGACTAGTGATTATTATGCTGTAGATCCATTCCATGAAGGGGGGATTCGTCCAAGTGGTTTAGGAGATGCTACTATTGCAACTGAGGTACTTGAATCAATGCTTGATTATGATCAAGATGCTATTTGGGTAGTACAGGGATGGCAGAGTAATCCAACTAATGAATTATTAAAAGGAATGAAAGATAATCGAGAAGATCATGTGTTAATTGTTGATTTGATCAAATATCCTATTTCAGATTGGACTAAATATGATCGTACAAGTTATGGTAGTACAAAATTAGATGCTAAAGAATTTAATGGTACTAGCTGGGCATGGGGATTGCTTGCAAATTTTGGTGGTAATCCTTCAATGCATGGACAAATGGAAGTCATGGTAAATGATATTATGGAAGCTAGAAAAAATTCTTCACATATGGTTGGTTTAGGTATCATATCTGAAGCTCAATATGATAATCCAGTGATGTATGATTTAATTTTTGATTTAGCATGGGCAAGTGATGATTTTGATTTAAATACTTGGCTTAATAGTTATATTGAAAGAAGATACGGTGGTACTTCTCAAAATGCTAAAATGGCTTGGCAAATTATGAAAGAGGCAAATTATGATCATGGTGTACGATATACAAATGAATTGTTTGGAATGAAGTCTAAAGCACCACAAGATTATAAGGTACAAAATATCCCTTATGGTGGAGATAAATTAGAAAGCGCATTAAGATTGCTTATTAGAGATTTTGATAAGTTTAAAGATAGTGAATGTTATTTATATGACTTGAGTGAAATCATGCGCCAACAAGTAAGTAATTATGCAGTATTGAAATATAATGATGTTTTATCAGCTAAAAATTCTGGTGATTTAGAAGCGTTTAAGAAGTATAAAGAGGAATTTTTAAAAGCGTTTGAAATTTTAAATGAAGTAGAATCAACCCAAAAAGAACAATTAGGTGGTGAATGGATTGGTAAAGCCCAAGATATTGCTTCAAATTATGATGATTTTGCAATGGATTCATTTACAATGAATGCTAAAGCTTTAATTACTTCTTGGGGTTCAAGATCAGGGCATCGTAGTTTAAAAGATTATGGATGGCGTAATTATGAGGGTATTTTTAAAGATATTTATACTAATATTTGGCAAGATTATTTAAATCGTGTAGAAGATAATATGGAAAAAGGAACACCATTAAATAATATAGATAAAAATGGTTATTTTGATTTATATTGGAAATGGAATATGGCAAATCAAGAATATACAAGAGATGCTAAAGATTCTCCAGAAGAAGTTTATGACGTATTAAATAAAGTATTAGAAAATTGTACAATTAGTGGTGACATTGATGCTAATATTGGAAATGTTGCAATTGAAGGAATTGTAAAAGATAGCAATGTTATTAAAGCTAAAGCTGGTGCTATTAATGATGGTGATGTATCTACAGTGTATATTGCCAAAGCTAAAGGTGAAAAAGCTCCAGAAATTATTTTAGATTTAATTGGAATATTCCAGTTAAGTGAAATTGATGTTATTATGAGTAACAGTAATACATATGATGTATGGGTTAGTGAAGATGGAACTAATTGGGATAAAGTAGGTCAAGGCTTAGATAAAGAAATAAAGTTTGATGTTCAAGGTAGTATCCGTTATATTAAGGTTGTTGGTATAAATAATGAAATGGCATTAAGTATTAGTGAAATTCGTGCCTATGGAGAGAGAGTTTTACCGACATTGGATCAATTAGAAGGTCTTGTAGAATTTGGAAATGATATAAATACAAGTGGTAATGAACAAAGTAAAATTACATATTTTGAAAATGCATTAAAAGTAGCTGTAGAAGCGATAAATAATGTGGCTGCTCCCGATGAAATTAATACTGTATATTGGAATTTATATGATTCAATAATTGATTTAAATTTAAGTGGGGTATTTAATTTAGCAGTAAATAAAACGGTAACAGCACATAACGATCCAAGTGGAAATTCTAAACGTTTAGTTGATAATAACTTATCAAGTTCATGGGATGCAGGTCGTTTAAGTTTAACAGGTGCGCCATATGAAGATAAAATTACTCCAGCCTGGGCTATTGTTGATTTAGGTCAAGAGTATCAAATTGATAAAATAGAAATTAGTTTTGGTAGCAATGTTTGGCATCATTATACAGTTTATGGAAGTATTGATGGTAAAGAATGGTTTGAAATAGGAGCTAAAGCTACTAATAATTTACCAAATGATGGTGAAGATGTTTATGAATTAGAAAATATTTTTGCTCATTATATTAAATTAGAAATTACTAATGTTCAATTAGAAAGTTCAGGAAAAAGAACTCCAGTAAAAGTTAATGAATTAATTGTTATGGGTCAAGTAAAAGAACCATTAGATACAGAAAAGCTACAACATTTAGTTAATATAGCTAAAGATATAAATCTAGAAGAATATCAAGATGGACAAACAAAAGATACATTTGTTGAAGCATATACAAAAGCCTGCAAATTATTAAGTGAAGCAGTAACTCAAGATGAAATTGATATTGCGGTTACTAATCTTCAAAATGCCATTGATAATCTTGTTGTAAAAGAAAATGTAAACAAAGCGGGATTAAAGATTGCTATTGATATGGCGGAAAGTGCAAGTTTAGAAAATGTAGTACCAGTAGTAGTAGAAGAATTTAATGTGGCTCTAGCTAATGCAAAAGAAGTATATGAAAACGCTAATGCAACACAAGCTGAAGTAGATAATGCATTTACTAGATTAGCAAATGTAATGCATATGTTGGAATTCTTCAAGGGGGATAAAACAGCATTACAAAAGATGGTAGATCAAATAGCAAACTTAACAGCAAGTGAATATATAGAATCTACATGGAATGCAATGTTACCAGTATTAGAAAAAGCAGAAGGTGTATTAGGTAACGAAAATGCAATGCAGGAAGAAGTAGATGAAGTATATAGTGAATTAGTAAGAGCATTTATTAATTTAAGATTAAAACCAAATAAAGATTTATTAAGTGGTTTAATCAATCAAGCAAACGGATTAAATAAAGAAAACTACTCTGCAGCGTCATTAAAAGCGGTAGATGATGTAATGGTAAAAGCAAATTTGGTATTAAATAATCCAGAAGCAACACAAGAAGAAGTAGAAGCTGCAGTAGCAGCTCTAACAAAAGTATTATCAGGATTAGAAGTAAGTCCAAGCAATCCAATAGTAGATAATAAACCTGTAGAAACAGTAAAACCAGGAGATACAACAGTAAGTGTAAAAACTGGAGATACAACAAATTTATTATATCCAGTAGCAGGAATGTTGTTAGCTTCATTTGTTTTAACTGTAAATAAGAAAAGAAAAAATTTAAATTGATTAAGATGGATTATTATAATTAGAGACTGATATTAATTAATGAAGAGTTAATTTTATAGTCTCTTTTTAATTTAAGATAGTTGATTTAACTATTCTTTAAGAGAAAAGATAATTAGAAATAAATAAAACTTACATTTTAATATTAAATATGCAACTAAGCTGATAGTAGTGGTGCTATTGTAAAAAATAAAAAGACAAGTAAATAAAATATGAGATAAAATAAAAAGTATGAAATTAACTTCATACTTTTTTGATAAGGATTAAGTATATAAATATTATTTAAGATTATTATTAAGCATATAATTATATTATAAAAAATATATATAGACTTATAAAATTTTTATAGTTAAAGTAATGTCGCTACTAAAGGAGCGAAAATAACAGTTAATAGACCAGCGATAACAATTGATAAGCTACTCATAGCCCCTTCGATTTCCCCAAATTCAAGAGCTTTAGCTGTCCCAATAGCATGGGCACTATTTCCCAATGCCAAACCAATTGCTACAGGATGATTGATTTTGAATGCTTTGCAAATACTTTTAGCAATAATTGCTCCTAAGATACCTGTAATGATCACTACCCCTACAGTGATAGTAGAGTTACCACCAATTTTATCAGAAACTCCAATTGCTATTGCAGTTGTAATAGATTTTGGTAATAATGAATGATAAATAACAGGATCAACTTTCATTAATAAAGACATAATAAATATTGAAGTTAGACCAGCTATACAGCCACTTAGTAGACTGATAATAATTGCGGTAAGGTGTTGAAGCAGTATTCTTACTTGTTTGTATAAAGGTACAGCTAGACATACAGTTGCTGGTGTTAATAACATGGTAATAAATTGAGCACCTTTATTATATGTATCAAAGTTAATATCAAATACAACTAAAATTACAATACAAATGATTGCACTAATTAAAAGTGGATTAAAAATAGGAAAAGGTAATTTCTTTCTTATTTGCACAGCTATCCAATATGATAAAAAACTAATGACAAGTCCAAAATATATTGTTTCTACAAGTATCTTATCCATTTTTATTTTGCTCCTTCCTTTCAATTATTGATTGAGCAACTTTTCCTGTAGCTATCATAACAACAATAGTACTAATTAAAGTGATGATACTAATGACAAAAATATCTTTCATTAAAGCTTCGCTTACATTGATTAAACTAACAGCAGAAGGAACAAATAGTACTGGCATGATTAAAATCAGCCAGTCAGCTACTTCTTCAATTTGATGTAGTTTTATAATACCACTAAATAAACAAATTAACATAATTCCTAATCCATAAACACTAGCTGGAATTGGTAATGGTATTATTAGACCAAGTAATTCTCCAATAAAGGAAATTGTTAGAATAATTAAAAATTGATGTATATATTTCATAATAACCCCCATTCTTTGAATGATTATAGCACTATGTTTGTTACATTTGAATATATAAATAAAAAAACACTGATTATTTTAATCAGTGTTAGCTAACTCTTCTTATTGTAGATATTCTAGAGTAGTAATAAGAACCAGGTTCTAAAGATGATATTTTTACACATGCATTTGGATCATCACCATGAGTAGAGCTATCTCCACCACCAGCATGAATCATTGATCTAGAACCATTTGAATTGACAATTACGATTCCTATATGATAAGCAGGATTACCAAAACATACAAGATCACCAGTTTTTGAATTAGAGAAACTTACACTTGACCACATTTTAGAATATCCGGCAGCAGTGTTTCGTCCTCCGCTCACTCCAGCTTGTTTTAGGCTCCAATATACAAATCCAGAACAATCAAAGTATGTAGGACCTTGTGCTCCCCACCAATAGCGAGCTCCTAGCTTAGTATAAGCAGCAGCATAAATTCTTTCACCTAAATCTCCGTTATTTGGAATATCTCCATTATTATTGTTGTTTTCATCATTGTTATTGTTGTTGTTGTTGTTGTTTCCACCATTGTTTCCATTGTTATTGGAATTACTTCCATTATCAGGTTTACTAGGTTTAGGAGGAGGTGGCGGTGGTGTTGGAGTTTCATATGCATTTTTATTAAATTCTTCTATTGCAGCACTTAAAGTATCTGTCATTTCACCATAGTCATAAATAGCATTTTGAGTAGAAGCAATATTTTTATTTTGTTCTTCTAATAGAGCAGTGTATTTACTTTGCAATGCTTTTTGTTCATTTTGTTGATTTAATAGTATTGCTTTTGCATCTTCAAGTGTTTTTTGTTGCTCTTGTACTTGTTTTCTTTGACTATTTAATTCTTCAATCAATTCTTTATCATTTTTAGTTAGTTCATTAAACCCTTCAATACGTGCGAACATATCAGAAAAGTTTGATGCACCAAAGATAAAATTAATGATTGTATTTTCATTAGTATAAGACTGCATAGAATACATACGGTCTTTTAATATTTGGGTATTTTTTTCTATATTAGCTTGAAGGTTAGCTATTGTAGTCGTTAAATAACTAATCTCTGCCTCACGATCACTAATTTGTTTGTTTAAAGATTCTAATTGTTTTTGAACACTTTCAAGTGTTGCTTTAGTATCATTTGCAGCTTCTTTTTGCTTTGCTAATTGCACAGTTAAATCATTATTTTTCTTTTTAAGATATTTATTAAATTGTTCACATGTAGACTTATTACTATTAGAAATATTTGAAGAAGAGCATAAATTCATATATTTATTTTCATTGCCTTCAAAATCAACAGCCTTTATTGGCAATGCATTAGAATAAGTAGTTGTAAATATAGATAGTACTAATATTGTTGATATAGATTTTTTTATTTTCATTTAATCACCTCGATACACAGTCATTATCCTATAAAAATCGACATAAGTAAATAGTCTTTATAAGTTTTTTGATATAAAAGAGAAAACTTATCAAAATAAAAAGATAAGCAATTGCTTATCTTAATATAGTCTTCGAACATCATACCAGTTTGCTTGATAATAACCACTACTCAATGATGCTATCTTAACTACATCACCAGTTTGTGGAGCATGTACCATATTACCACCGCCAATATAAATACCAACATGATGTATACCACTGGCACTTCCGTTTTTACTAAATAGAATAATATCACCTGCCTGCATACTACTGCGTGATACAGAAATACCTTTTTTTGCTAGCGTTTTAGTACTGTTGCTACCAATATTTACACCTGCTTGATAGAAAGCCCAGCTAACTAAACCAGAGCAGTCAAAAGTAGATTGATTTGGATTAGCGATTTCTGACATACTATGACAAGCACCATATACATAAACGCTGCCCCGTTTACTTAATGCTTTATTAGCAATAGCATTTCCAATTTCAGAATTACCAGAAACAACACTACCACTTGGAAGCTCAGATTCTTTTACAGCAGCTGCAAAGGCAGCTAAGTTATCGTCAATTTTTTCACTACTGTTTTTAGCTTGTAGCGCAGCTTTTTCTTGAGCAATTGCTTCAGCATTTTGTTTTAGATACAAAGCCTGGAATTGTTCTTGTAATGATTTTTTAGAGGCTCTTTGAGTCTCAATGTTTGCTTTTGCAGAAACTATAGTAGCTTTTTGAGATTCTACTTGCTTTTTTTCATCTGATAATTGGGAAACTAATTCTTTATCATATGAAGTTAATTCATTGATACTTTCAATTCGAGAGAACATATCAGAAAAGTCTGATGCACCAAAAATAAAATCTATGTAAGAGTTGTTATTCATGTAAGATTGCATTGAGTACATTCGTTCTTTAAGTTCTTCTTCTTTTTTTGAAATACTTGTTTCTAAATTAGCGATAGAGGTTTGTAAGTAATTGATTTCAGCTTCTTTTTGAGCAATTTCATCATTTAAAGAAGTGATTTCATTAGTGATACTGTCAAGATTAGCTTTAGTGTTAGAAGCTTGAGCTTTACTTTCATTAACTTGATTTTTTAGAGCTTTATTTTTTCTTTTTAAATAAGAATTAAACTCTTTACAAGTATTTAAATTACTATTAGATAAACTGGATGAAGAACATATCTTCATATATTTATCTTCTTGACCCTCAAAATCTGTAGCCTTTATAGGTGCTGGAAAGACAGTTAATGTTAATACTGTACAGACGCCTAAGGCATAAATGAATAGTTTTTTCATTTAATTTACCTCCGATTTATAATATATGATATTAATTTTTATATTCGATTTTAATAGTACGTTTAATAAGACCATACCTCTGTGATTATAGCACAATATTACTATTTTATCATTAAAATGATGAAAATGTTGTTTAAGTCACACATTTTTTTTTAACCTTCATATATTAAAATTGGGAGGAAAAATAATGGCACAAAGAACAGATGTATTGACATATGGAATTGATGTTTCACAATATCAGGGATTAATTAATTGGGAGGTAGCAAAAGATCATATAGATTTTGCTATTATTAGGTGTGGTTATGGGCAGGATATTCCAGGTCAGGATGATAATTTATTTAAACGAAATGCTGATGAGTGTACAAGATTAGGAATTCCTTTTGGAGTATATTTATATTCATATGCAAAAAATAGTAGTGATGCAAAGGGTGAAGCTCGTCATGTAATGCGATTAGTTGAAAATTATAAAATGGCGTATCCTATATATTATGATTTGGAAGATGAAAATACTACTGGAAAACAATCAAATGAAGTTATAGCTAATATTGCAAAAACTTTTGCTGATGAACTAGAAGCAAATGGCTATTTTGTAGGAATATATGCTTCATTGTACTGGTGGAGAACAAAACTTACTAGTGATATATTTGATCAATATACACGTTGGGTTGCTAATTATGCTTCAGAACTAAATTTTGATAAACCATATGATATGTGGCAATTTTCTTCAACAGGCAGAGTAGAAGGTGTACCATCAATTGTTGATGAGAACTATTGTTATGAGGATTTTCCTGCAATAATAAAAGCTGCTGGAAAAAATAATTTTGATAAAATTACCCCATTAGAACGATATAATATAGGTGATACAGTTAGATTTAATTATGTCTTTTTAACTAGTGAATCTACTAATCCACTACGTCCATATCGAAATGTGGGAAGAATAACTAGAATTGTTAGAAATGCTCGTAATCCATATCTTATTGGAGAAGATCAAGGATGGGTTAATGATCAGGTAATTGAGGGAAGAGTTAATTATTTGTCAAATCCAAATTATGTAGGAGATAGTTTTGTTAATGCATTAAAACAAATCGGTGAAGATATTAGTTTTGAAAATCGACGGCGTTTAGCAAACTTAAATGGGGTAACTAATTATGTAGGTAGTGCTGCTCAGAATCTAGAATTATTGCAGCTATTAAAAGAAGGGAGACTAATTAGTTAGTTTATCTAACTAATTTAGCCTCCCATTGTTTTAAGATTTTTATATGCAATTCTTCATCTTCAATAATTCTTTTTAAAATATCTACAATATGTGGATCTTTAATTATACTAGCTTGATACATATACTTATTAATTGCTTGGTACTCATTGTCTATTGCGTTTTGTAGAACTTCAGAAACTTGATTAGGGTAGTTTAGATATGATGGAGACCAATAACAGCATTGGTCATCTAAACAAGTCCACCAACGAGGATTCATTCCTAGTTTTAATGATAATTCCATAAAGATATCTAAATGATGCATCTCAACCATTGAAATATTTAAAAATGTTTGTTTTAGAGCGTTAAAATCTTCTCCTGCAATAGCATGATTATAAATATATTGACAAATGGCAGATGTTTCAGAATTCATACCACCAACATTATCAAGAATCATTAATCCATATGTTTCGTTTGGTGCTTCGACCTCTACTTTAGGGTAGGGTTTATTAACTTTATATTCCATAATTTCACCTCATTTGAAAATATGCAAATTAGAAGTAAATATGAATAAAAAAATAATATATGTTACATCTTTTAATGATTAAAGATATTAATAATATAAATAATACATTTAATTACTAAAATAATGGTGATTATTATATTAAAAATATAGATTTAATCTTTTATTATAAATTATTATTATACTGCATAGAATATGGTGAGGGGGAATTATATGTTTTATCTAAAATCATCAGATAATACGAATTTGGCAGTAGAAGATATAAATCCGCATTGTCAAAAAATTGTAGTTTTAGTACATGGGTGGCCTATTTGCCAGGATATGTATGAATACCAAAAAAATGTTTTAAATGATAGGCGGTATCGAATTATTAGTTATGATATTCGAGGGTTGGGAAAATCTCAGGTTACTGGAAGTGGTTATGATTATGATCAATTAGCTACTGATCTTCACTGTATTTTAAATACTTTAAATGTTTATAATGTAACTTTGGTAGGATTTTCAATGGGTGGTGCTATTTGTGTTCGATATATGAGTAAATTTAATAATGAAAGAGTTCATAAACTAGTTTTAATAGGAGCAGCAGCACCATCATTTACACGTACAGTTCATAATCCAGATGGCAAAACTATTGATGAAGTAAATCATCTAATTGAGCAGTGTTATATAAATCGTCCAAAATTAGTTTATGATTTTGGTCAGGATGTTTTTGCTTTAAATCATGGAAATGAATTTATGAATTGGTTTTCTTCGATTTGTTTAACAGGATCAGGAATTGGAACAATTCGAACGGCTGTCTCTTTACGTGATGAGGATGTTTATCAAGATTTATTTAATATCAAGGTTAGAACTTTAATAATGCATGGTGTATTAGATAAAATTTGTCCATTTTCATTTGCTTTAATTATGCATGAATGCATTGAAAATTCATGTCTTTGTAAATTTGAATACAGTGGACATGGGATATTTTATGATGAGTTAAAAAGATTTAATCAAGTATTAATTGATTTTATTGAACAATAAAACCTGCATTGGCAGGTTAAAGAATTTTTTCATATGCACGACGAGTTTCTTTATTTTCTAAATAGATAGTACCACAATGTGTAAATCCATATTTAGTTAAAAAACGCTGCATTGATAAGTTATCATCATGGGTATCTATTCTAATACTAGGCAATTTGGGATATAGTTTGGTTGCTTCATCCATAATTATTTTTGCTAAACCTTTACCTTTTTGATCATTTCTGATTGCTATACGATGGACAGTAATATAGTTGGCATTTTGAAGCCATTTTCCATCAATATAATTGTAGTTTGGTTCAAGTGCTTTAGAAATCATAGCAGTTGCGACTATTTCACCATTAATTTCAAGTACGTATGCTTCTTGATGATCAATATCATTAATAATAGAATTTTCATTAGGATAGCCATCTTGCCATTGGTTGATTCCTTGTTCTTTAAAATATTTTTTAGCTTGATTGATAATTGTCATAACAGCATTTAAATCATTAGTTGTAGTCAATCTTAATTTCATTTAATCACATCCTTGTTTATTAATATAGCATAACTATATTGAAATGGAAATTGCTATTTAGAATAATAGTAGAGAATTGTTGATAAAGAGCATATAATGAAAGCTGGAGGTGGTTAGATGATTGACTTAATAAATGCTAAAAGAGTATTTGATGAATATGTTAATGATTTTGATAAAAATAATCAAAAAATTGTTTTGAAGATAGAACATACTTATCGAGTTATGGAAGCTGCTAAAAATGTTACAATATCACTAAATTTAACTCAAGATGATATTGAAATAGCAACATTAATTGGATTATTACATGATATTGGGAGATTTGAACAATTAAAGCGTTATAATTGTTTTATTGATAGTAAAACAGTTGATCATGCATTATTAGGAGTACAAATTTTATTTGATGATGGCTTAATTGATAAATTTAATATAAAACAAAAAGATTATCAATTAATCTACAAAGCAATTTTTAATCATAATAAATACGAAGTTGCTAAAGATTTAAATGAAAATGAGTTACTTCATTGTAAAATAATTCGAGATGCTGATAAAATTGATATTTTTAAGACAGGATTACTTGAAACGTTTGAAGCATTTTTAGATTCAAATCAGTGTGTTTTAGAAAATGATATTATTAGTGAACAAATATATCAAACATTTATGAATAATAAGTCGATTCTTAGTACTACTCGTAGAACGGATTTAGATCGATGGGTATCATTTCTGGCTTTAATTTTTGATTTAAATTATCAATACAGCTGTAATTATGTTTATCAACAAGATTATATTACAAAGTTAGTAAAACGGTTAAACTATAAAAATGGTCATACTCACAAAAAAATGATTAATATAATGAATCATGCTAATAAATATTTGAAAGAAAAGAGTAATTTTTAACTTAATTCTTTCTTGTTTTCTCTTGAAGAGTGAAAAAATAAAGTACTGTATATATTATAAATCATGATGTTGGGGATTGATATTTTATCAAAATAAACTTAATTGTTCAGGTAGTAAAGAGGGATGTTTATAACTAGCTATAATATCTTCCATTTTATAAGTTAAATTATATTTTTGACATTCTTTAATAAATACTTTTTTTAATTCATAAAGACGAGGACTATTGCATAAATAATTATTACCGAACTGTTTTACGTAGTATTCTTTAAGACCAGGGAATAGTTTATCAAGCTGAGCGTAAAAATACTCGCGTTGACGATCTCGTAAAGTTACACCAAACATAGGATAAATAAAGTTTGCATTGGCTAAATGGGCTTGGTAGATGATTTCTTGGATATTTTCAGGAGTATCATTTATAAAAGGTAAAATTGGTGTCATTAAAACTCCTGTATAGATACCTTGTTGACGTAATAATTTGATGGTTTTAAAACGTTTTGATGAAGGAGAAACATTTGGTTCAACTTTTTTTGAAAGTAGATCATTGCCACAAGTAATTGTCATACAAATTAGTACAGATTGTTTGGCATTTATTTGTTTTAGGAGTTCGAGATCATTGATAATTGTATGACTTTTAGTTGTTAGCATTACTCCAAAATTAGTTTGGTTAATTATTTTTAGAGCTTGATGGGTTATTTTTAATTGTTGTTCATAATGATTATAGGGATCTGACATTGCACCAATTGCAATGATACCTTTTCTTCTTTTAGCACAAAGTTCTTTTGAAAGCAGTGATATGACATCTTTTTTTACTTTGACTTTATCAAAGTTTTCAATATGATAACATTCACTTCGACTATCACAATATATACAACCATGATGACAGCCTTGGTAGAGGTTCATATTATAGTCGAATCCGAACCATAAATGTTTTTTATCAGCTTTATTTTGGATAATTGTTTTGGTCTTAATTTCTGGTATTTTCATTAATAAGTCCTCCTAAAAAAGAATATAACATAAAAAAGTTGATTAAAAAATAAAAAAAATTCCTTGATTTTACTAGAGCTTTCAATTATCGGCTAAGATTCGATAAAAATTTTGAACATCAAACTATTTACAAATATTTAGTTTTTGTTATAATGTACGCGTAATATACACGAGGAGGAAGAAAACGTGGAATTTGAAAAAGTAAAAGAAATAATTGTTGATTCTTTAAGTTGTGATGAAGATGCAGTAACTTTAGAAGCTAATTTGAAAGAAGATTTAGATGCTGATTCATTAGATGCAGTAGAACTAATTATGGCAGTTGAAGAAGAATTTGATATTGAAATACCAGATGATAAAGCTACTGAAATCAAAACAGTTCAAGATATCGTAGATTACATTAAAGCAAATGCTTAAAATTATTACCCAGGATAGCTGGGTAATAATTTTACTAAAAAAATATTTTGATGTTCAAAGTATGAACATTTATTTTTTTAACAAAATTTACTTTGATATTCAAAACAAAGGAGAATGACATGAAAATAGATTTAGTAAAACAACTTATTAATGAATTTGAAAACTCAGAAGTTTTTAAAATGAAAGTAGAGATAGATGATATAAAATTAGAATTAGAAAAAACACCAATAGCGCCTGTAAATGTAGTAAGTACTCCTATTACAACTCAAGTAACAAATACAGAGATTGTAAATGAACCAGTTAAGCAAGAGCCTGAGATAAATGGGACACCTGTTAAATCACCAATCGTAGGTGTTTATTATGCAGCTAGTTCACCAACTGCTAAACCTTATGTAGAGGTAGGAAGTAAAGTAAAAGCAGGACAGGTATTGTGTATTGTTGAAGCGATGAAGGTAATGAATGAGATTAAAGCACCAATTGATGGAACTGTTACATCAATTATGGCTAATAGTGAAGATTTAGTTGAATATGATCAAGTATTAATGATCATTGAAGGGTAATTTGTTATGTTTAAACGAATTTTAATTGCTAACCGTGGCGAAATTGCGGTAAGGATTATTAGAACTTGTCAGGAACTTGGGATTGAGGCAGTGGCAGTTTATTCAGATGTTGATAGTACTTCATTGCATGTACAATTAGCTGATCATGCAGTTTGTATTGGTCCAGCTAAAGCGACAGATAGTTATTTAAATATGAAAAATATTTTAAGTGCTGCAACAGCACTTGGATGTGATGCAATTCATCCTGGATTTGGTTTTTTATCTGAAAATTCAACATTTGCTCGTTTAGTTGAAGAATGTGGCATTACTTTTATTGGTCCAAGTGGTGATGTTATTGATATGATGGGGAATAAAAGTATGGCACGTCAAAAGATGATTGAGGCTGGAGTACCAGTTGTACCAGGAAGTGATGGCAGTGTTAATACTTTAGAAAAAGCAAGAGTAGCAGCTAATCGAATCGGTTATCCAGTCTTAATTAAAGCTTCGGCTGGAGGTGGCGGACGTGGAATGCGTAAAGCTTTTAGTGAAGAAGAATTTGATGATGCATATTTAACTGCTAAGGCGGAGGCGAAAGCTTGTTTTGGTGATGATGATATGTATTTAGAAAAATTAATTTTAAATCCTAAACATATTGAATTTCAGATTTTAGCAGATAATTATGGTAATGTAATTCATTTGGGAGAACGTGATTGTTCAATTCAACGTCGCAATCAAAAAATGATTGAAGAAGCACCAAGTAAAGCATTGACGCCATTACTTCGCCAAAAAATGGGTGAGGATGCGATTAAAGCGGCTAAGGGAGCTGGTTATCGTAATGCTGGAACTATTGAATATGTTCTTGATCAAGATGGAAATTATTATTTTATTGAAATGAATACACGAATTCAGGTAGAACATCCAATTACAGAAATGGTAACAGGAGTAGATTTGATTAGAGAACAAATTAGAATTGCAGCTAATCAAAAGTTAACTTATAAACAAAGTGATATTCATTTAAATGGACATGCCATAGAATGTCGTATTAATGCTGAAAATCCACGAGAAGGATTTAGACCATGTCCAGGAATAGTTAATAGTGTTCATTTACCTGGAGGGCTTGGTGTAAGAATAGATACAACTTTATATCAGGGATATAAAGTATCATCACACTATGATTCAATGATTGCTAAAGTAATAGTACATGGTTCTAATCGTTTAGAAGCAATTAGAAGAATGCGTAGAGTTTTGGCAGAACTAGTCATTGATGGAATTGATACAAACCAGGAATTACAATACTTGATTTTGCATACAAGTGAATATGTAAAAGGGAATTTTGATACTGGTTTTATTGAAAATCACTTAGATAAGTTGGTGGGATAATAAATGGAAGAGTTATTTAAAGCGCGAAAAGAGAAGTTAAATTTATTTAAATCAATTCGTAATAAAATGCAGGATAAAAAAAGAATTGATGTACCTGATGGTATTTATACCAAGTGTGATACTTGTGGAGAATCTATTTTGAGTGAAGTCTTAAAAGAAAATTATTATGTTTGTCCTAGCTGTGGTGCTCATTTAAAAATGAGAGCTTATACAAGATTAAATCTTTTATACGATGGTCAAAAGTATAAAGAGTTATATAAGAATATTAAATCTAATGATCCATTAATGTTTCCAGGTTATAAAAATAAATTAGAAAAATTAGAAGAAACAACTAGTCTTGGCGAAGCGGTTGTTTGTGCAACTGGAAAAATTGATGGAAAAAAAGTAGTTGTTTGTGTGATGGATTCACGTTTTTTAATGGGGAGTATGTCAGGGGCGGTAGGTGAAAAGATTACTAAAGCTATTGAACATGCAACAAAACGTAAATGTCCAATTATTATTTTTACTACTTCAGGGGGAGCCAGAATGCAAGAGGGAATTATTTCATTGATGCAAATGGCTAAAACTAGTGCAGCATTAGCAAAACATCATGAAGCAGGATTGCTGTATATATCATATATTACGCATCCTACAACAGGTGGTGTAACTGCTTCATTTGCGATGCTTGGTGATATTATTATTGGGGAGCCAAAAGCCTTAATAGGTTTTGCAGGACCAAGAGTAATTGAATCAACGATTAAACAAAAATTACCTGAAGGTTTCCAGAGAACTGAGTTTATGCAAGCTCAAGGTTTTATTGATATGATTGTAGAACGCTCTAAAATGCGGGAAACAATTATAAAGTTATTAAAAATGCATAGCAGGGGGGCACAATAATGTCGCTGCAGGAAAAAGAAATTAAAATAAAAGAAATTGAGTTAGAATTGTTAAAACTAAAAGATGATCAAGAAATAGATCATACTTTACAAATTCAAGACTTAGAAAATACTAAAATAAAAATAGAAGCCGAGGCTTATAAAGATATTAGTGCTTATGATCGTGTTTATCTTGCAAGAAAGGCAGATCGTCCAAATGTTTACGAATATATTGATAATCTATTTGATGATTTTATTGAGTTGCATGGTGATCGCTTGTATAAGGATGATGGTTCGATTGTTGGTGGTCTAGCAATGTTCAACAATATTCCTTGTACAGTAATTGGACATTTAAAGGGTCGAACTTTAGAAGAAAATCTTCAGTGTAATTTTGGAATGTCTTCACCAGAAGGATATCGTAAAGCAATGCGTTTAATGAAACAGGCAGAAAAGTTTAATCGTCCAATTATTACCTTTGTTGATACACCAGGAGCGTACCCTGGTTTAAAGGCAGAAAAACATGGTATTGGTGAAGCTATTGCTCGTAATTTAATGGAAATGTCACAGTTAACAGTACCAATTATTGTAATTGTAATTGGTGAAGGGGGAAGTGGTGGAGCACTAGCTTTAAGTATTGGTGATCGCATGGTAATGTTAGAAAATAGTGTTTATTCAGTTTTATCACCAGAAGGATTCTCTTCAATTTTATGGAAAGATAAAGATGGTTCACGTGTTCAGGAAGCTGCTGAGTTAATGAAATTGACAGCTGAAGATTTATATGAAATGAAAATTATTGATAAGATTATTAAAGAACCTCGTGGAGGTATTACAAAGAATCGTGAGTATGTATATAAACGTTTGAGAATATATCTTCGAGATAATTTAGAAGAGTTAATGAAGTTATCAAAAACATCATTAATAAATAAACGCTATAATAAATTCAGAGAAATGGGTCGTATTAATAATGACTAATCGTGATATCTTAAATAGAGAATTAATTAATCATCTGTTTGTAAGATTATTTAACCAAATATTGGATATTGAAGCTCAATATATGGTTGGTCATGGAGTCGAAGATTTAAGTTTGTCTGAGCTGCATATTATTGATGCAATTAGCTCACTTTCAAATCCCACAATGTCAACAATTGCTTCAAAGGCAACTTTATCTAATGGTACGATTACTATAGCAATAAAAAAATTAGAAGCTAAGGGATATGTTAAGCGACGTAAAGATGATATTGATCGTCGAGTTATTAGAGTTGAGTTGACAACAAAAGGGAATCGTGTTTGTAAAGTTCATCACGAATTTCATGAAGAAATGGTTAGTCGAATATGTGAAGATAGTCATGTTCTTGATGATGAGTTATTGATAAAATCTTTACAACAGCTGGTTTATTTCTTTGAAGATATCAAAGAAAAATATTAGGAGATTATATGAATGGATTAAAAGTAATATCAACTGGTTATTATGCACCACAAAATGTTCTTAATAACTTCGATTTTGAAAAAATGGTCGAAACAACAGATGAGTGGATAGTTTCTAGAACTGGGATAAATAAAAGACATATTGCTAAAAAGGAAAGTTGTGTTGATCTTGGGTATCAGGCAACATTAAAAGCAATTGAAAAAATAGATAAAAATAAAATTGGATTAATTATTTGTGCTACGATGACACCTGATTATTTTACACCAAGTACAGCATGTTTAATTCAAGAAAAACTAGGGTTAAATGATCAAGAGATAATGTGTTTTGATTTAAGCGCAGCTTGTAGTGGTTTTGTATATTCATTAACAGTAGCTCAAGCATTATTGCAAAATCTCGATGATAAATATGCCTTAGTTATAGGTAGTGAAGAAATTTCTAAAATAATTGATTTTACTGATCGCAATACTTGTGTACTGTTTGGTGATGGAGCAGGAGCTGTAGTGGTTGGTAAAGGGACAGGAGTATTTGCAAGTTATAATAATTCAGCTGGAAATTTAGAAGCTTTAAAAGCTCCTGCTATTGGCAAAATGAATGAAAATCATTATCTTAGTATGGCTGGACAGGAAGTGTTTAAGTTTGCAATTAAAGTAATTCCTGAAAGTATTAATGCGGTTTTACAAAAGGCTAATTTAACACTTGATGATATTGATTATGTTGTTTGTCATCAGGCAAATTATCGAATTATTAAAAATGTTTATAAGAAGATGAAGTCATCTGAAGAAAAGTTTTATATGAATTTACAAGAATATGGAAATACATCAGCTGCCAGCATTCCTCTTGCTTTAGGTGAGATGGATGAAAAAGGACTGCTAAAATCAGGAAATAAAATAATTTGTGTTGGCTTTGGTGGTGGACTTACTTGGGGTGCAGTATTAATGGAATGGAGTTAGAAGATGAAATTAAATGAATTATTAAATATTAAATATCCTTTGATTCAAGGGGGAATGGCAAATATTGCTACTGGCGAGTTTGCTGCTAGTGTATCTAATGCTGGGGCACTTGGTTTAATTGGTGCAGGTGGTATGGATACTGCAACATTAAAAAAGAATATTGAAATTTGTCGTAGTTTAACTGATAAACCTTTTGGGGTCAATATTATGTTAATTAATCCTTGTGCTGATGAAATGGCACAATTAGTAATTGATGAAAAAGTTCCAGTTGTAACAACTGGTGCTGGGAATCCTGGAAAATATGTTGAAGCTTGGAAAGAAGCAGGAATTAAAGTATTACCAGTTGTACCAAGTGTAGCTCTGGCAAAGCGTTTAGAAAAATATAATGTTGATGCAATCATTGTTGAAGGAACTGAGGCAGGTGGACATATTGGGGAACTTACTACAATGGCACTTGTTCCTCAAGTAGTTGAAGCTGTTAATGTACCAGTTGTTGCAGCAGGTGGCATTGCTAGTGGTAAACAGGTTTTAGCAGCTTATGCTTTGGGTGCTTGTGGAGTTCAGGTAGGAACATGTTTACTTGCAAGTGAAGAATGTCCAATTCATGATAATTATAAACAGGCAGTAATTAAAGCTAAAGATACAAGTACTGTAGTTACTGGTCGAATTGCGGGAACACCAGTAAGAATAATTAAAAATAAAATGGCTAAAGAATATGTCAAACGTGAAAAAGAAGGCGTGGATATGTTGGAGTTAGAAAAATATACTTTAGGATCACTTAGAAGAGCTGTTTTTGAAGGCGATGTTGATACTGGTTCATTAATGGCTGGTCAAGTAGCTGGAATGATTAATGAAATAAAACCAATAAAAATAATTATTAAAGAATTATTTGATGACTGTGCAACTGAATTTAAAAAATTGGAAAGTGAGTTTTAAAAATGAAAAAAGTTAATATTGGTGAAATGGCTCTTGATGTACCGATTATTCAAGGTGGTATGGGAGTTGGGATTTCACTTGGAAATTTAGCTGGTCATGTTGCATTAAATGGGGGAATGGGTGTTATCTCAACTGCTCATCCTGGATATCGAGCTGATGATTTTGAAAGTAATCCACTTGAAGTCAATAGACGAGAGTTAGCTAATGAAATAAAAAAGGCTAAAGAAATTGCTAAAGGCAAGGGAATGGTAGCAATTAATGCTATGGTAGCAATTACTGATTATGCCGCTTTAGTTGAAGTTGCAGTTAAAAATAAAATAGATGCAATTATTTCTGGAGCTGGATTACCTTTAAATCTACCAAGTTTTGTTAAGGGAACAAAAGTAAAGATTGCACCAATTGTTTCTAGTGGTAAGGCTGCTAAGTTGATTTGTAAAACATGGGATCGTAAATTTAAAGTTGTCCCTGATTTTGTTGTTATTGAGGGTAGTGAGGCAGGTGGACATTTAGGATTCCATAAAGAAGATGTTTTAAATAAAACAACAGCAAAATTAACAGATATTTTTAAAGAAGTAAAAGAAACGATTCAACCATTTATTGATAAATATCAAAGAGAAATACCGATTTTTGTTGCTGGTGGCATATATGATAGTAAAGATATTCAGGATTATTTAGATTTAGGTGTAGATGGTGTTCAAATGGCAACACGCTTTATTTGTACTGATGAATGTGATGCAGATATAAAATATAAACAAGCTTTTATTAATGCCAAAAAAGAAGATATTGAAATTGTTAAATCACCAGTTGGGATGCCAGGAAGGGCAATCATGACAAAGCTTACAGAAAAACTAAGGAATGATGAAAAAATAACAGTTAAAAGATGTTATAACTGTTTAATTCCATGTGATGTTAAGACTACACCATATTGTATTAGCGGGGCATTGATCAATGCAGCTAAAGGTAATCTTGATGAAGGTTTAGTTTTTAGTGGTAGTAATGGGTATCGTAATAATAAAATCGTTTCTGTCAAAGCGTTGATGGAAGAATTAAAGAGAGGATTAAAATAATGGGGAAGATTGGATTTGTATATGCTGGTCAAGGTAGCCAGGTAGTAGGTATGGGAAAATCATTCTATGATAATTATCAAGTGGCTAGAGATGTTTTTGACAATATTGATTTGGATATAGATATTAAAAAATTATGTTTTGAAGGTCCTCTTGAAGAACTTTCTAAGACTAGTAATACCCAGCCTTGTATGGTTGCTGTTGCTGTTGTTGCAACTAAGTTACTAAAAGAAAATGGAGTTGTTCCTGATTATGTTGCTGGATTAAGTCTTGGTGAATATTCTGCTTTAAATGCATCTGGTGTTTTGGATGATCAAATGGCAATTAATTTAGTTCGTTTTCGTGGTCAGGCAATGGAAAGAGCAGCTGTTGGAATTGAAAGTAAAATGATTGCGATTATTGGTTTGAATCGGGAATTATTAAATGAAGCAGTTGATGAAGCGAGTAATCTAGGAGTAGTATCCATTGCTAATTACAATTGTCCTGGGCAATTAGTAATTGGCGGTGAAGCTAATGCAGTAAATAAAGCTAGTGAATTAGCTTTAGAAAAGGGAGCAAGACGAGCTATTCCATTAAATACAAGTGGACCATTCCATACTAGATTGTTAGTGCCAGCAAGCTTAGAATTAAAAGAAAAGTTTGCTAGTGTAGAATTTAAAGAGATGAAAATACCAGTTGTTTTTAATAGTTCAGCTAAAGAATTAGAGGCTGATGAAAGTGTTGCTAAGATGTTAGAAAAACAAGTTATGTCTTCTGTTTATTTTGAGGATAGTGTTCGTTATATGATTGCTAATGGTGTCGATACAATTATTGAAATCGGTCCTGGTAAAGTATTATCTGGATTTATTCGTAAAATTGATAAGACAATAAAGACTTATCAAGTCGAAGATCAAACATCATTGGAAAAAACATTAGCTGGATTGAAAGGAGAATAGGATGAAATTAAAAGATAAAGTAGTTTTAGTAACTGGTGGAGCTCAAGGAATTGGAAAAGAAATTTGTATAACATGTGCTCGTGAAGGAGCTAAAATAGTTGTAAATTATGTTGATTTTGGTGAAAATGAAACTATTGCTAAAGCAACAAAAGAAGAACTAGAAGCATTAGGAGCAACAGTTATGTTAGTACAAGCAAATGTAGCTTCATTTGAAGAGACTGAAACAATGTTTAAAACTATAATTAAAGAATTTGGACGAATTGATGTTTTAGTTAATAATGCAGGAATTACTAAAGATAATTTGTTAATGAGAATGAAAGAAAGTGATTTTGATGCTGTTATAGATGTAAATTTAAAAGGAACTTGGAATTGTATGAAACATGCTGCTAAGTTTATGATGAAACAGCGTTATGGTCGAATTATTTCAATGTCTTCAGTAGTTGGGGTTATGGGTAATGCAGGACAAGTTAATTATTCTGCTAGCAAGGCTGGAATTATTGGGATGACAATGTCATTAGCACGTGAAGTTGGTAGTCGTGGAATTACGGTTAATGCTATAGCACCAGGGTTTATTCAAACTGCAATGACAGATGTTTTACCTGATGAAATTAAAGAAAATATGGCTAAACAAATCCCGTTAGGGACATTTGGTCAAGTAAGTGATATTGCAAATACAGTAGTATTTTTAGCAAGTGATGATGCTAGATACATAACTGGTCAAACTATCCACGTTGATGGTGGAATGGCAATGTAAGGAGAGAAATAATGAAAAAAAGAAGAGTTGTAGTAACAGGACTTGGAGCAATTAATGCGATTGGTCATAATGTTGAAGAAACTTGGAGAAGTATTAAAGAGAGTGTTTGTGGAATTGAGGAAATCACAAACTATGATAAAGAACTAACAAAAGTAAAAATTGCTGGTGAAGTAAAGAATTTTAATCCAGCTGATTATTTAGATAAAAAGGCTATTCGTAAAATGGATCGTTTTACTCAATTTGGAGTAATTGCTGCTAAAGAAGCATTTAAAGATTCTGGTTTAAATAGTGAAGAAATTGATGCTGATCGTTTTGGTGTAGTTGTTTCTAGTGGAATCGGTGGGCTAGCAACAATTGAAAAAGACCATACTAAAGGTTTAGAAAAAGGCTATGATCGAGTATCACCTTTCTTTGTTCCGATGTCAATCACTAATCTAGCGGCTGGAAATATTGCAATTGAATTAGGTGCAAAAGGATTATGTACTTGTCCAGTAACTGCATGTGCTGGTGGAACTAATGCAATTGGTGATGCTTTTAGAAATATTCGTGATGGTTATCAAGATATCATGGTAGCTGGTGGTGCTGAAGCTAGTATTACACCACTTGGAATTGGTGGATTTTCATCAATGAAAGCACTTTGTGATAATAATGATCCTAAAAGAGCATCAGTTCCATTTGATGCAAATCGTTGTGGTTTTGTTATGGGGGAAGGCGCTGGGATTATTGTTCTTGAAGAATTAGAACATGCTAAAGCCCGTGGTGCTCATATTTATTGTGAGATGGTTGGTTATGGTGTTAGTTGTGATGCTCATCATATTACCGCACCATTAGAAGATGGTTCAGGTGGTGCAAAAGCAATGATTAATGCGCTTGATGATGCCAATTTAAAACCGGAAGATGTAACTTATATTAATGCCCATGGTACAAGTACACCTTTAAATGATAAGGGAGAAACTATGGCGATTAAAACAGCTTTAGGTAGAGCTGCTAATAAGGTTGCTGTTTCTTCAACTAAAGGTAATACTGGACATTGTCTAGGTGCCGCTGGGGGAATTGAAGGAGTTATTTGTGTAAAAGCAGTTGAGGAGGGATTTATTCCACCAACAATTAATTATCAAACACCTGATCCGCTTTGTGATTTAGATATAGTACCAAATACTGGTAGAAATCAGGAAGTAAATGTAGCAATGTCAAATTCACTAGGTTTTGGCGGACATAATGCTACTATTGTATTTAAGAAATATGGAGAATAAAAATATGGAATTAAATAGTAATCAAATTCAGGCAATTAATCCTCATCGTTATCCTTTTGCATTAGTAGATCGAATTACTGATTTTGAACCTGGGCAGTGGGCAAAAGGAATTAAGTGTGTAAGTGTTAATGAAATGCATTTTTGTGGACATTTTCCTGAGCATCATGTGATGCCTGGTGTTTTAATTGTAGAGGCATTGGCACAAGTGGGATGTATTGCGATTCTTTCAAAAGAAGAAAATAAAGGTAAAATTGCTTTTTTTGGAGGAATTAATAAATGTAAATTTAAGGGTCAAGTTACACCTGGTGATGTATTAGAGATGGAATGTGTTTTAACAAAGCAAAAAGGACCAATTGGTATTGGTGAAGCAGTTGCAAAGGTAAATGGAAAAGTAGTTTGTAAAGCAGAGTTAACTTTTGCAGTTCAGTAAGATAAAAAAACAGTTAACATTGATTTTGCTCTGTTATATTATGTGTGTAATAAATCGGAGTGACTATAGCTTTAGTTGAACTAAAAACAGAGATACAACCAATTGTAATCTCTGTTTTTTAAATATAATGAAACATTATTATATTATTTTCTTTTTAAAAATTTGAAAAGTTTTGAAAAGTTTTCACAGTTAAAATAATTTTCACTTTGAACCCAAGCAGGGCAAGTTTCAAAATTATCAGTTATTACAAAATATCCATAAATATCCATTTAATGTCCCTCCTAAATGTTCGTTTTTTAATATATCTATATTATAAGATATTTTATAAATTATTATAGAGACATAAATAATAAAAAAAGTGTATTCAATTGTGCGTTTTGCACAATTGTTGTAAGATTATAATTAAGAGGTGATAATGATGGGGTTTACGATTGAAGATGCTTTGATTCAAAATCAGAAACAATATCAATTAAAGTTATTAGCTGGACATGGAGGTTGTTCAAACGCAATGAGTTGGGTTCATATGATTGAAGATACTACAATCATCCAACAATTGTGGGGAAAAGAATTAGCAGTTACAACTGGATTAGGTTTTCAAAGCCATGATGCATTATTTGAATTTATTAAATGTTTAATCAAATATCATAGTGTAGGATTAGTGATTAATACTGGAAAGTATATTTTTGATATACCACAGGATATTATTGATTATTGCAATGAGCAAGATTTTCCTTTATTAACTACGCCATGGGAAGTGCATATGGCTGATTTAATAAAAGATTTTAGTATGCGTTGTTTATACTCTCAAAAGGAAGATAATGAAATATCTAAGTTGTTTCAAAAAGCATTTTCAATGCCGCAATTGATTGAAGAAATACGACAACAGTTAATGGGAGCCTTTGATGTTGATGGCTCTTTCCAGGTTGTTTTAATTGGAATTGAAGATTCTGATCAATTTGATGCAATTGAACGAAGACGAGTGGCTTTTCAATTGGAATTGTGTTTTGAGAAAATAGAAAGTTCATATGCCTTTTTTTGGTTTGATGGATATTTTGTTTTGGTTGTGAATAATTTAGATTCAGAAATATTAGAATCAATAATTGATAAAATGTATAAACGGACAAAAAAACGGATGCCATCAAGATTTATTCATTTAGGAATAGGAACTCAAATGCATGATCTTCACCAAGTTATTTTAAGCTATAAGCGTGCTAAAGCAGCAGTAACCATGGCTGAACAGTTTAAATATCCAATGGTTTTATTTGAGGAAATGGGGGTTTACCAAATTTTATTTTCAATTGAAGATAAACGGATTTTAATTGAAATGTATCAAAAACTGTTACAACCTCTTATTGATTATGATCAAAAGCATCATGGCGAATTAGAACATACACTTTACTATTATTTGCTTTATGATGGTAGTCAGGTAGCTATGGCTAAAAATCTTTATATGCACCGTAATACAATAAATTATCGAATGATAAAGATAAAAGAATTATTAAATTGTCAGTTAGAAACATTTGATGAAAAAATGTCATACATGTTGGCTTTATATATAAAAAAGATGCTTGATGCTAGTAAAGATTAATGAATAATTGAGTTTTCTTATAAGGGTTGTGTTATACTAAATAAGTAGTTTTATGAATATATGATAGGATTAGTGATAAGATGAAATGTTTGATTGAAAAAAAGTGTGGTAGTTGTAAATATATTAATACTGATTATCAAAAACAATTAAATATTAAAATGAATTATTGTAAAAAGTTATTAAATGATCAAAAATTAGATATGTATAAAGTGGAAAATACGATTGGGATGGAATATCCTTATGGGTATCGTAATAAAATAATTGTTGCTTTTAATCATAAATATGAATTTGGTTTTTATGAAGAAGATAGTCACAGAATTATTCCTTATAATCGTTGTTTATTACATGAAGAAGTAAGTGATTTAATTATAAAGAAAATTCAAAGTTTATTAAAAAGATACCGAGTTAGTATTTATGATGAAAATCGTAATCGTGGCTTGTTAAGACATGTTTTAATTCGTAGAGCAGTTATTACAGATCAAACAATGGTGGTTTTGGTTTGTAATGATAATGTGTTTAAAGGATCTAAGAATTTTTGTAATGAGTTGATAAAGAGTTTTCCTAGTATTAAGACAGTTGTTTTAAATGTTAATAAAAGAAAAACGAGTATTGTTTTAGGGAATGATGAAAAGGTACTTTATGGTAAAGGGTTTATTGTTGATGAATTATGTGGTTTGAAATTTAAGATTTCACCGAAATCATTTTATCAGATTAATCATAAACAATGTGAAATACTTTATTCTAAAGCGATAGATTTATTAGAATTAAAAGGTAATGAAGTTGTTATTGATGCATATTGTGGAATTGGTACAATTGGAATGATTGCTTCAAGTAAAGTAAAAGAAGTAATTGGAGTAGAAGTAAACAAGGATGCTGTTAAAGATGCAGTCAATAATGCTAAGATGAATAAAATAAATAATATTAGATTTGTTAATGATGATGCTAGTGCTTTTATGGTTAAATTAGCAGATCAAAAAATGAAGGTTGATTGTGTTATTATGGATCCACCTCGTAGTGGTAGTACTAAGGAATTCATTGATGCTATAAAAATCTTAAATCCAGGCAGGGTCGTTTATATTTCTTGTGATCCAAGTACTCAGGTTAGAGATATTAAATATCTAGCAAAACTAGGATATCGTGGCAATATTATGTATCCAGTTGATATGTTTCCACAGACTGTACATATCGAGTCAATTTGCCAGTTAAAACAACGGTAAATAGCGGGTTTAACGTAATAAAAATTGCTAAAATGTACTCAATAAGTAACAAAAAAGTAACAAGACCAAGGTTAAAAAACCTTGATTTTTTGTATCTCATCGTATAGATTGCTAATTAAAACATGGGTGTAGACATCTTTGGTAAGATCCTGAAATTTGTGCCCCATAATTCTTTTTACTGTATAAACATTTAAGTTATTCAATTCACATAAAGTAGAGAAAGTATGCCTAGTGTCATGCGGGAGATGGCACATATCTAAGCGTTTCATTGTTTTATTAAAAATGTCCCGCTTATATGCCTCATATGGGACTTTTTGGAAATATGGCATAAATGTATCCTTGTCTCCTAAAATTTCTTCTACGTAAGGTTTAATTACCTCATGGATAGGAATAATTCTGTTTTTTCCCGCCTGGGTTTTTATCCCTGCAATAATGTAAGATACTTCTTTTGCTTCGTTGATTTCGTTTAAATGGATATTTTTTCGTGGGAGGTTTAACAATTCACTGGGCCGTGCTCCCGTAAAAATGTAGATTAAAATTAACTTGGCTTCAAATGTATTATCTTCGAATAATTTTTTTATTTCGCTTAGAGTAAATGAACTGTGCTTTACCTCAAATTTCTTATATGTACTTTCTACGTTTATATATGTAGTTAGATCATCATCTTTTGTGATTGCTCCAGCTATAATAGCCTGTTCAAAAATTTTTCTTACCAGCACTTTTGTATCTGCTAAACTGTCTTTAGATACTTTGTCTTTAAAACTATTAAAGATGTCTTGCAACTTCGGTAATGTTAGCTTGTTTATTTTGTAATCATGGATCTCTTTTAATCTTTTGTAACAGGCTTTATATCTTCTTTGTGTGCCAGCTGAAAATCTATTCACATATTCTACCTCTATCTTACTATAAAGTTCTGCTACAGTTGGCATGTCTTTTTCTCTAATTTCCATTATCTGTCTAAATGTATCTGGTTCAAGTGCTTGCGCTTCTTGATTTGTAATAATTTTTTTACTGCTTAACCTATACAAAGTTAAAGCATCATCAGCTTCTTCCCAGGTTTCATAAGTGCCTATGGATTTTTGTATCTGTTTTCCTGTAATAGTATCCCTACCCATGGTTATTTTAGCACAGTAAGGCTTTCTTCGCTTCCCGGATAGTTTTACTACTGTGCCCGCTTTATTTGGTCTGCGCTTAAAAGTCTGTTTTCTAGCCATAATTAAAACACGTCCTTTCTTTTTTGTTTGCCTTAGACGTGTTTAAATGGTATAATTAAGCACGTAAAAGGACTTTAGCGAGTTTATTTACATTTATCCACTGTAGGTAGTGGATTTTTTTGTTTTGCTTGATCAATAATTTTTTGCATTGTTTCTCTAATAACATCAGATTGCTTGATTCCTAATTTTTTACATGAACTTGCAAATTCATCAACAAACTCTCCCTGAAATGAACAACTTAACTTTTTAATATTCTTTTTGGCATATTTCTTTTGCGCTGCATATTTATCTTTCATAACCAATCTCCTTACTTAAATATCCATACTAATAACAATGCTATTAATAATACAATTATGATTATATTCAATATTGTTTTGACTGTTTCAAAATATTTCATACAATCTGCTCCTTTCACAATTAAATTATTTATGATATAATGAGCATTGATAAGAGAGTAGGGGTTAATCCCCTAAACTCTTAATCAATGCGTATATTAGAGTTATAATCTCTAATACTAACTTTATGAGTTCCAAGACTTGTTCGGCGATAGGTTTGGAACTCTTTTTTTGTTTACTCATTTATCATTCCTCCTTACAAATACAGTATATCATATACGTACGTATATGTCAACGCATTTGTGTAAAATGTATGATAAATTCAATGTTTTTTATTATTTGTTTTTTAATGAGATTAATCTATTATTTAATAAATCTAGATCCTTTTTATATATACTGATATTCATACCACTAATAATTGCCCATAATCCTGATAAAACAACAATACTCCATGATAAGAAACTGCCATTTCCAAATGAATAAAATAGTGATACTGCAAAAATTAAATACATAATAATACAATTTCTTTTGCTGATTTTTCTTTTGTTTTTAATCTCAATGATTTTTTCGTTTAGTTGATTTTCATTTAATCCAACCCATACATTAGAGTTGTTTAAATTATTTGTATTGATACTTGTGGTATTAGCAGTCTGAATTTGTTTAGATGTTTTTTTTGATTTAAAGGAAACAGGCCTTGCATCTACAGTAGTTTTATTGTAAATCTTGTTATATACAGCTTTTTTTGGATTATTAACATAACCCATCCCTTTTTTTCCATATAGCGGATTTATTGTTTTTTTTACTGTTCGTTTTACTTTGCCTGTGGTTTTAGCTTTAATTGATTTTTTTAAATTTGGTTTACGTATCCCGACTTTCATGATTTAATTCCCCCTTTAATTTTTTATATTTATATAAACACTATGAAGAATGTTTGGTTAAGTTTAAATTTTTACAAGTTACCACCCTATTTTAAACAGGGTGGTTTTTTGCTTATTATATTTATATTTTTCTAGTTAAACACATTACACCTGCAATAATCAAAAGTATAGCTGGTATAATTTGTATAAAATTAGTTAAAAATACAACAATTCCACAAACTGTCATTATAATACCAGATACTTTAGTCTTAGAATTAACCAAGCATGCAAATATGACTGCACATATAGCACTAATAAGTCCAATAGAATTTGTAATCATTGCTGTGCCTGCTAATTCATTTGTTACAGGTGCAAAGCCAGAAATAAATATTGTCCCTATGGCTATTAATATGGCCCAAATAGATCCAATTAAACCAAGTACGAATTCAGCTGTTCTTTTCACCTTTATCCCTTCCCTTTCTTATTTTTTAGAACACAACAGATTAATGGTTGTGTCTATTTTTATAATAACATAAAATGCAGAATAAACAAAATAAAATTAAAAGGAAGTAATTTCATGTTTTGTTTTGTAAAAAATAAAGGAGGCGATAAAAAAAGATTATAAAACGTGTGAGAGCGCATAATAATCTATAGGAGGAAATAAAAAAATGATATTAATAATAGATGATGAATATGATTTTGCAGAAAATTTAAAAAAGGAATTAGAAAAATATTATACCAAAAATGAAAAAATAGAAATATTAACTGGCTTTGATACTATTTTTTTAGCAAATAACAACATTGAAACTTTTTTTTTAGATATAGAGTTAGGAAGTCAAAACGGTATAGATCTAGCAGTTGAGTATTATCGTTATAATCAGTGCGATAATGCTCCAGATATTGTATTTGTGTCTTCGCATGATAATTATGTACATCATTCTTTTGTGGCAATGCCATTATACTTTATAAGAAAAGAAAAATTGATACCAGATTTAAAAGAATGTATGCAATTACTAAAAAAAGTAAAGAGCGAACGAAAAATGGAAGTTACGATACAAAATGAGCGTATTAAATTAGCAAATGTGCTATATATAGAATCAAATAAAAATAATGTTTATTATGTTTTTTTAAATCGAAAAAAATTAAAGATGAGAACGACTTTAAGAAAAATCGAAAAGGAGTTAATAAATTATAATTTTATTAGATGTCATGCTTCATTTGTGGTTAACATGAGTCAAATAAGAAAAGTTACAAGTGATTTTATATTTTTAGATAAAGATGAAAAAATACCTATAGGAGAAAAATACTACATGAATTTTTTAGATAAATATGCTGATTATAAATTTAGGAAAAAGTGATAATTGTTATTAGTTTTTTCCTAATAAATTCCCCTGTTTATCCCTAAAACCTCCCTGTTTATCCCAAACTAATGAAATTTTTTACTTTTTTTGCTAGAATTTTGTTATAGAAAAAAAACTAGACAAAAAGATAATAAAGGGGAAGGAATTATGAGTGAGAAAAAAGTAAAAATGGGTAAAAATGAAATAAAGGAGACTGAGAGAAAAAAGATAATAAAATTTACAATAAATATGTTGGATGTTATAGATGATAATTCTCTAATAGATATTTATAAAATAATTGTAAAAAATTTATTTGGAGTTGAAAATTACAACTATTTGTCTGAGTTTGAAAAAGGTTTCATTCTCATGATTTTACAAAACAGTAAAACAAATTAAATTAATAGACCACTCTGATAGAGTGGTCTATATCTTTTTTTAGATCAACATTATTTTATTTTATTATTTTGTAAAGCTATCATAGCACTTATAAATCCTAAAACAAATTCAATAGATATATTTAACGCATTTAATATTCTGCCTACTTTAGCTATCTCTAACTGAAATCCATAATTTTCAAAACGTAAATATTCATTAATATCAATACATGCTAAGTTAGCGAGTTTTTTTTCAGTCCAATCTTTTTCTATTCTTTTTAGTTTACATAAGTTTGATAAAGATGAGTATGTAATTTTTGACTCAAGCTCAGTATATTCCATTAATGTTTCTAAAGTAAATGTTTGACAATCTTGTTTTTTTTCTTTTATCTCATTATCCCATCCCATTAAATATGCTGGAGTAGTTTCTAGTGCATTGGCAAGTTTTGAAATTTTGTCTCTTCTGATATTTTTTATTTCACCAGATTCCCATCTTTGTACTGTTGCTTTACTAACACCAGCTTTTTTTGCTAATTCACTCATACTCATATTTAATGTTTTTCGCCTTGTATAAACTAAATCTTTAAATTCCATATCATTTATTTCCTTTCAATTGTCAATTAGATTATATACAAAACGTAACTAAAATGCAACTAAAATAGCATATAATATATTTTAGTTTCGTAAACGAGTTGACACATGGTGCTTTTCATGATATTATAGTTACGTAAAAGATACGAATAAAGGAGGTGAAATGATGTTAGATAAAGAAGGTCTTGAGATATTATTAATACAAAAACATAAAACTAAAGTAGAGTGGGCCAAATTTCTAGGTATTTCTACAACAGCATTATATAGAAAACTTAATGGTAAAAGTGATTTTTTTAGAGAAGAGATTCAAAAAAGTTGTTTATTTTTTCAAGTTGAAGATATGTCAAGTTATTTTTTTGCAAATAAAGTTACGTAAACGAAACGAAGCTAAATTAGGAGGAGTAGGGATGATACATCATTATATAACGAAGTATATAGAGAACAGTGAATTATATGTTGAATCATGGATTCAAGTTAATATTTTTTCAATGGTATGGTGTTTTTCTAAGAGGAAAATAAAAATCCCAAAGCAGTAGAGTGCTAAGGGATGGTAGATTATATTTTTTTCCATTTTCTACCCTTTTCTTGGGTTGGCGGTAATCTATCGCCAGAATCTATTGAAACAATTCTGGGTTTAGGTACTTCACCACCACGGGGACCGACTTCTTTATATTTTCCTTTTGGTTCATTATCGGTACCAGGTTTTACTAATTTAGTCATATTATTCACCTCCTTTCAAGCTAATTATAGCACGAAAGGAGCAGAAGAAAAGTTAGGAGGAAGTTATGAGAATTAAAAACGCAGAAAAAGCTTTATGGTTTTCGTTAGGACTAGGCACAGCAGCGTTAACTGCAGCAGTTACGGCTTTAGTAATGAAAATATGGATATTATGATTGCGATGACAGAAAGAGTACTTGATAAAACTAAAGGAATCCAAAATTGTTTTCTTTGATTCTTTATAGTTTCTATGTAAATTATTCCATTATGGGTAATGGTTACATAGCTAAGGCAGCTAGCGTCTTTCTTTAAATTATCAGTAGTAATATTCTTATGAAGTTTAAGTAATCCTTCTTTTATAAGGGCGCTTAAGTCACTCATATCAGAAGGCTTAATATTGAAATCTTTATGTGTATACAACTTTTTTAAAATTTTATATGCGTTTTTTGAAATTGAGAACATTATTTCACCTCGCTTTCTATATTAGGATTCGACAAATCAATTATAGCATGAGGTGGGGTATTCATCAAAGGAGGTGAGGAAGATGGATGAACACAACATTAGTGTTGAGGAAGTTATGAAAATAATTCATAAGGATCGTAGCTGGATTATTAACGCTATTGAAAGAGGCGTTTTCCCTGGGAGTGTTACCGTAAGTCCTGGCGGGCGTAGAAATCCACATATCCCTAGAAAAGCATTCTGGGATTACATGGAACACGATCATGTACTAACGGATGGAAAATACATCGAAGAGGCAGCGAAACGAGTTGCAGAAAAAGCATTAAATGAATTTATGCCTTTGTTTCTGCATGAAATAAAAAAAGCCGTTGCGGGAACAACGACTAATCAAAAATAACCATCTTTATTATAAAGGTATTTCAGGAGGAAGTCAAAGTGGAAAAGGAAATTGAAGAATTAGTAAAAAAGTTATTTGATTCAGGTATGTCGCTGGATCAAGCTATAGAGGAATTTTCAGACATTGCAGCTGAAGAAGATTTTAAAAGGTGTAGGAATGAATCTAACAAGAAGTAAAATTTTAATAATCATAATGATTATTTACCTGCTGGCGGAACTGCTGGCAGGAGTAATAGAAAAATTATTTTAAAGGAGAAAAGGAAATGGAAGATAAAATCAAGGAATTAGTTGAAGGAATTATTAAAGATGCAAAAGAATTAGGAGCTGATGTAAAAGTAGTAGAAATTAAAGGTCAAAAAAATAAAGAACAGTACATTCATTTAAATTTTGAAGATGACGGGGTTGATGTAGAAATTAAAAATTGTGATGTGGCATCGAGGTTTTTAGCCATTAATTATCTTGTAGAAAGTATAAATAAAAAGACAGACCTTAGTGTTGGCAAAATCTACGAACTTGTAAAGGGTGCTCACGTTCTTTTTAAAGAATTCACGGTAAATGAGGAGGAAAAAGATGTCAACTAATACTAACTTTAACCATAACATGTTCAGCAAGCATTTAAACGATGCTTATTTTGAAATAATGAATATGAAGCGCGAGGATACTAGCCTTCGTTTTACTGTTGGAACCAACAAATGTGACGAAGAAGTAAGGGTTAACGTGTTTGATAACGAAAAGATTATCAAAATCATTACCTTTAAGGGAGGAAAAAAATATTACAAAAGCATAGAGGGAGGAAACAGGGATGGCAATTAAATTGAATCAAATGAAATTTAAAAATGGTGATTTAGTTGCCTACTGTCCTAAAGACGATGAGGGCAATATTTACAAGGTAGAAATTGGTATATTTAAGAAATACAACAAATCTAATACATGTGGCTTTGTGTTCTACCATTTTGGTGATACAACAGCTTGTACCCCGTTAGAACATTTATATCCAGTTGCAAATGACTGGCTAGTGCTTGGTGTTAAATTTAAAGATGGTAATCAATATGAATAATGTTGCAGAATTAAGTGATTTAAATAGATTTGAAGATGCTGACAGCTATATGCGCCGATGCGATGACTGCAGCAATGAATGTGAAGATTTAATCGAAACAGAGATCGGATACATATGCCCGAACTGTTTTGATAAATTTATAGAAAGAAATTAGGAGGAAGATTTAATGGAAGTAAAAGTTGAAGTGGGTTTATCAAAAGGTTTAGAAAATCTTATGAACCGTTTTATTAGTGCTATTGAAGGGGCGGGTACTTCAGGTATCATACTTAACGCCGATCAAGGGAGGCCTGTAAATGCCGTGGCTCAGGAAGTGAAAACAGAACCAGTGACAAAAGTGGAATCAGTCAGTGATGTTGAAATGGCCAAGCCGGTAGAAGAACCAAATGAAGAAGATACTGATGGGGAAGTTGATTATCCATCATTAAGAAGAGAAATCAAGAAACTTGGTATTAAATTAGTACAGGCTAAGAAACAAAGCGAAGTAAAAGCTTTAACCTCTAAGTATGGTTATTCAAAAATGGATGAATTACCAGATGATAAACTTGAGAATTATTTAGATGAATTAAAGGAAATTCAAAATGGATAAAAATATAGATCATTCTCAACGGGATCACGCACTGCTGAGTGCCAGCGGTGCATCACGGTGGCTTAAGTGTCCTCCTTCAGCACGTCTGGAAGATGAACTTCCAGACACTACAAGCGAGTTTGCAAGAGAGGGAACTGTCGCCCACGAAGTATGTGAAATACTTCTTAGAAAGCATCTGGGACTCATTGCAAAGGCTACTGCTACTAAGAGCATTAACAAACTAAAAAAAGATGCTTTATTCAGTGATGAAATGTTAGATCATGCTAATGACTATATTGATTACATAACTGAAAAAATCAAATCTGATGATGCAGCGGTTCTGGTAGAAGAACAGCTTGATTTTAGCCAGTATGTTCCTGAGGGATTTGGTACTGGTGACTGTATCATCATTCAGGACGGAATACTTACTGTTATTGATCTTAAATACGGCAAAGGTGTATCAGTCAGTGCTGAAGATAATCCACAGATGAAACTGTACGCCTTAGGTGCAGTTGAAATGTACAGTTTCATTTATGAATTTGACAAAGTGGAAATGTGTATATTTCAGCCACGTATTGGCAATATCAGTGAATCAGTTGAGACAGTTGAGGACCTTATTAAATGGGGAGAGGTAACAGTAATCCCAACTGCAGTGCTTGCTTTTGAAGGTGCTGGTGAATTTATTGCTGGTGATCACTGCAGATTCTGTAAACTGAGAAACAAATGCAAACATCTTGCTGACTACTGCATGGAGACAGTAAGAGAAGAGTTTGAAGACCTTGATGGAAATCTGGATAAATCACTCCTTGAACCTGAAGACATTGCTATGATCATTGGGCGGATGAAAATAATCCAGAACTGGCTAAAAGATGTCGAGAGTTATGCAATCAACGGCATTCTTGAGGGAACGTTAGATGTTCCCGGTTACAAGGTTGTTGAAGGGCGTAGTAATAGAAGTTACGTTGATCAAGACAAAGTTGTTGACACTCTAGTGGCTAATGGCTATCCAGAATCAACATTATTTGAAAAGAAGTTATTAACTATTACTGCTATGGAAAAAGCGATTGGAAAGAAAGAGTTCAATAGTCTATTAGCAGATTTAATTGAAAAGCCAAAAGGTAAACCAACGATCGTACCGTTAAGTGATAAACGATCACCATATACATTAGAAAATGAATTTGAGGATGAATCTAATGAGCTTTGATGAAAGAATTGAAACTGTAAAAAAAGAAATTGTCGCTGCTCGCGTTCGCGAGAATGAACTGAGATTAAGGAAAGCTAAAAATGCAAAAAATGTAAAACTGTTGAATACTGAACCAAACTTTTTTACAGCCTCAAATAAGCATGGATTTATCGTTATGCATCTTGAGGAATTTCTAGAGCTACCGATATCTAAACAGCGTAAAATAATTAAAAACTATAGATAAAAAGAAAAGAGGAAAAACAGAACATGAGTAAAAGAATTAAATTAAACAACGTTAGATTAAGTTATGTAAATGTATTTGAAGCTAGAGCTATGAATGAGGGACAGGAGCCTAAGTATTCGACACAGATCATTATCTCAAAGGATCATCCACAGATTAAGGAATTAAAAAAAGCTGTTATTGAAGTAGCCAAAGACAAGTTTCCTAAACTGGTTAAAGACAATAAGATTCCAGCTAAAATAAAAACACCTTTAAGAGACGGAGATGAAGAAAGAGATGATGAACCAGAAGTTTATGGTGGGATGTACTTTTTTAACGCATCAAATAAAAAACGACCAACTGTAGTTGATCGTGATAAAACACCACTTACTGAAGATGATAACGTTATCTACAGTGGATGTTATGCAAATGTATTTGTTGATATTTACGGTTTTGATACAGCAGGAAATAAAGGTGTTGCTGCAGCACTTGGCGGTGTGCAGTTCAAGAAGGACGGTGAAGCTCTTGGAGGTAAAGGCGTAACAGCTGATGACTTCGATGTAGAAGAAGATGATGAAGATGACTATGACATCTAGGATACTTCACATTGATATCGAAACATTCTGTGAATTAGATCTAACTAAGACGGGTGTGTATGCTTACGCATCGCATCCTTCTTTTGAAATATTGTTATTTGCTTATGCATGGGGTGATGGACCTGTAAAGTGTATTGATATGATCAATGATGAATTCCCGTATAAACTTTTAGATGCACTTGAGGATCCTGATGTAATCAAGGTAGCGCATAATGCCAGCTTTGAAATGACATGTCTTAGTGAATATTTCATGATCGATACTGATCCTAACCAGTGGCTATGTACCATGGCACTTGCCATGCATAACGGTCTGCCAGGATCGTTAAATAATCTGGGGAATGCATTAAATTTTGAAGAACAGAAAATGTCGGTCGGTACAGCTTTAATTAATTACTTTTCCAAGCCGTGCAAACCGACAAAGGCGAATGGTCAAAGAACAAGAAATCTTCCACGCCATGACACGGATAAGTGGGAAACATTTATTGAATATTGTATCCGTGATGTTGAGGTAGAACAGAAAGCCTATAACTGTCTTAAGGATTTCAAACAGCCCGACTGGGAACGTGAAGTTTATATTCTTGATCAGGAGATAAATTGTCGCGGAATTCTTATTGATCGGCAGTTTGTAGAAAATGCGGTTGATATGGATATCGGCATTACTGAAACTTATATTAATGAATTAAAAGAAATTACAGGATTATCCAATCCTAACAGTACCGCACAGTTTAAACAGTATCTTGCAAAGGCTGGTATCGAGTGCAAATCGTTTACTAAGACGACAGGTCCTGAACTTCTGGAATCTGTTGAAGATGCTGCTGTTAAAAGAGCCATACAGCTAAAACTTTTACTTGGCAAGACCAGTACTGCCAAATACGAAGCAATGCTTAGAGCTGATAACGGTGACCACCGTATTAAGGGATTGTTCCAGTACTATGGTGCTAATAGAACGGGCCGGTGGGCAGGACGGCTGGTCCAGCTGCAGAACCTTCCACAAAATCATATCGAAGAACTGGATATGGTACGAGAGCTTGTTAAGGACAACGACCTTGATACTTTGAATCTGTTATATGAAAGTGTTCCAGATACGTTGTCACAGCTTATCAGGACAGCGTTTATTGCTAAGGACGGGTGCAAGTTTATAGTTGCCGATTACAGCGCCATAGAGGCACGGGTGATCGCATGGCTTGCCAATGAGAAATGGCGCCAGGATGTATTTAAAAATAATGGTGATATCTACTGTGCATCGGCAAGTGCAATGTTCAAGGTTCCTGTTGAAAAACATGGTGTTAACGGACATCTAAGGCAGAAGGGAAAGATTGCAGAGCTTGCCTTGGGTTATGGCGGAGGACCAGCAGCATTAAAGTCAATGGGGGCCTTAGAAATGGGTATTGAGGAAGATGAACTTCCCAAGCTGGTAAAGATGTGGCGCAACTCCAATAAAAGAATAACCGCCTTATGGAAAAAAGTCGGCAATGAGGCAGTAGATGCTATCTATCAGCAGTCGATGAGACGAGGAGTAGACAGGATACTGTTCGGGTATCAGCACGGGAACCTGATCATAAAGCTTCCTTCAGGACGTAAACTGTGCTATCAGGGTGCGAAGATCGTAGATACCGAAAAAGGTCCTAAGATATCGTATAAAGGTATGAATCAGGTATCAAGAAAGTGGGAACTTACTGATACATGGGGCGGCAAGCTTGTCGAAAATATCGTTCAGGCAATCGCACGTGACTGTCTCGCCCAGGCAATGCTGAGACTTCGTGATAAGGGCTATGAAATAGTAGCTCATGTACATGATGAGGTGATCATAGAGGCACCGGTAGAAGCTAAAGTTGAAGATGTGTGCCGTATCATGGGTGAGCCGCTTGAATGGGCTCCAGGGCTTATATTAAATGCTGATGGGTATGAGACGCCGTATTATAAAAAAGATTAATGATAAGGAGGAGAGTGCAGATAATGAGATTTGATCAGGAGCTGGATATTGCAGTAGGGACCAGCAGAAAACAGAAGAAATGGAAAAATACAAAAATGTACTGGTCTGCACTTGTGGAGAAGCTCTCCAGCACAGTACGTACTCCTGAAACGCTTGCTGATTATAAGAAGATGCCCAAGTCAAAGCAGGATGATATCAAGGATGTCGGAGGGTTTGTAGGCGGTTATCTAATAAAAGGGAGTCGTTCAAATGTTAAATACCGTCAGGTGATCGCACTTGATATTGATTTTGGTGATATGGGGATATGGGACAGCTGGGAACTGCTTTACGGCAATGCCAGCTGTATCTACTCCACACACAAACATGAGGAATCTAATCCGAGATTAAGGCTTATTATTCCCCTTGACAGAAAGGTAAGTGTTGAGGAGTATCAGGCCGTTGCAAGAAGGATAGCCTATAACCTAGGTATCAATGCCTTTGACGACACTACCTATCAGCCTCAGAGACTAATGTACTGGCCAAGCACCTCATGTGATGGCAATTATGTATTCAAGTCTATTGATGCAGATCTTATAAGCGCTGATGATATTCTTAATGAATATGAGGACTGGAAAGATATTACATCATGGCCGACAAGCAGCAGGTCCAGCGATGTAATGAAAAAAGAGATCCGCAGGCAAAAGGATCCTTTAGAGAAACCAGGTATCATAGGTGCATTCTGTCGAGCCTATGATATTCATGAAGCGATAGATAAATTTATTGATGATTATGATCAGTGTGCAGTAGATAATCGTTACACATATACAAAAGGCAGTACAGCTGCAGGTGTTATTACTTATGATGATAAATTTAGTTATTCACATCATGGAACCGATCCAGCCAGCAGTATATTATGTAATGCATTTGATTTAGTAAGGATTCATCGTTTCAAAGAGCTTGATGAAGATGTTAAAGCTGATACACCAGCTAATAAGCTTCCAAGCTATGCCGCTATGGAAGAATTAGCTGCTAAGGATAAGAAAGTAATAAAGGAAATAGTAAAGGCTAAAAGCACTATTATCGACGAGTTTGATGATGAATCAGACTGGGAAGAAAAACTGCAGGTTACAAAAAGCGGAGTCATTATCTCGAATTATTACAATATTGAACTGATTTTGAATAATGATCCTTACTTTAAAGGAAAGCTTGGCTATAACGAGCTGTCTAAAAGATTCTATGCGTTATGCGATCTGCCATGGCGCAAAGTACATAAATGGGATGCTGAACTTACTGATAATGATGATGTTTATATTCGTTCTTATTTAGATAGAAAATACGGTGTATCCGGTAAAGACAAGATATTTGATGCAACTGTTAAAGCGTGTCAAAAAAACTCATTTCACCCGATCAAAGAATATCTGGAGGGACTTGAATGGGACGGCAAGAAAAGAATTGATACTTTATTAATTGATTACTTTGGAGCACGTGACTGTGAATACGTCAGGGCGGTTACCAGAAAAACGCTTTTAGCAGCAGTTACTAGAGTGTATAGACCCGGGCATAAGTTTGATACTATGCTTACGCTAATGGGTGCTCAGGGCTGCGGTAAGTCAACATTTGTAAGAAAGCTTGCGGTTGACTGGTACACCGATTCCATCAAGGATATTAAGAACAAGGATGCATTAGAAGGGCTTCAGGGTATCTGGATGGTTGAGTTCAGTGAACTTACCGCTATGAAAAAAAGTGATGCAGAAACAATTAAATCCTTCCTGTCAGGTACTACAGACCGTTTTAGAAAGGCGTATGGGCGTCGGACCGAGAATTATCCTAGACAGTGTATTTTCATTGCTACAACGAACGAGAGTGAGTTCCTGAGGGATAAGACCGGTAACCGTCGTTACTGGATTGTCAGCGGAAGCACTAAGGGTAAATCAAAGAAAAGTGTGTTTGATGATTTAACCGAAGATGAAGTTAAGCAGATATGGGCAGAAGCCAAGTATCTCTACGATAACAGTGATGAAGATTTATTCTTAAGTGATGAATTAGAAAAAGTAGCCAAAGAGGAACAGGAGTTCTTCATGGTTGAGGATCCCAATGAAATGATTATAAAGGATTACCTTGAAAGATTATTACCTGAAAACTGGGATGATATGGACTTATATGACCGTCAGGATTTTATTAATTCAGACAAGGTTGGGACAGTATTAAGGACTAAGGTTTGTTCGACAGAAATCTGGTGTGAGGCACTTGGGCATGACGATACCAAGAAATTAAACATATACGAGGTAGCAATTATCAATAAAGTGATCGAAAGCCTCGGTATATGGGAAAAACAGAGAAACCCGATGAGATTCAAATTATATGGGCGTAAAAGAGGTTATAAAAGGATAAATGGTTAGTACACAGAAGGCGGTACACTAGGTGGTACACCGGTACACGGGGGTGTACAGCCTATAGCACAGTGGCACATAAAAAAATCACCAATGTGTACGGTAGTGTGTGCAGGGTTAAACCGTTGTGTGGTAAGGGTTTCAAGATGTTTGTACACAGAGACACACTAAATATATATACAGTATTAAATATTAATATAAATTATATAAAATGCCCGCCTATATGCATATGGGCGTATTACACGTACATGATGCGCGTAGCATAAATAAAATCTAAAGTCAAGGGAGGCTAAAAAATTATATGGCATGGAACAGCAGAACCAATAACAAGCCTGAAAAAGAGATCGAAGATTATCTTGTTGACCGGATAAAGGATCTCGGCGGGATGTGTCCCAAATGGAACAGTCCGGGAACCAAAGGAGTTCCTGACCGGATTGTACTTATGCCGGATTCACTGATATGTTTTGTGGAAACCAAAAGAGAAAAAGGCGGCAGGATAGCACCGATGCAGGAGTGGAGAGCAAAGCAGCTTAAGCAGTACGGCTTTGTTACGTTCTTCATCAATACAAAGCCTCAGGTGGATAAGCTGGTGGCAAGTTTAATGAAGGGCGAGATTCCTGATGCAGTTTAAACCCTACGCTTATCAGAATAAATCGATAGACTGGATTCTTGATCATGAGAAGTGCGGACTTCTGTTGGATATGGGATTAGGCAAAAGTATCTGCACATTAATGGCTATTGAAGAATTAATCTACAACCGTCTGGAGATATCGAAGGTTCTTGTAATAGCTCCTATCCGGGTGGCGCAGAGTACATGGTCAGGCGAAATCGAAAAATGGGAAGAAATATCGCATCTGAGATATTCGATTGCGGTGGGCACACATGCACAGCGACTTAAAGCACTGGAACAGGATGCTGATATCTACGTAATCAACCGAGAGAATGTGGTGTGGCTAACTGAAAACCACAAATGGGACTTTGATATGTGCGTGATCGACGAGTTGTCGAGTTTCAAGAACAACAGTGCCAAAAGGTTCAAAGCACTTAGAAAATACATTGGGAGGTGCAAAAGGGTTGTAGGACTTACCGGAACGCCGGCACCTAACGGGTTAATGGATCTCTGGTCGCAGATATATCTTCTTGATCAGGGTGAACGTCTTGGAAAGACTATATCACAATACAGACAGAGATATTTTAAACCTGGAAGATCTAACGGCTATGTTGTATATGACTATGTGCCGTTGCCTGATGCTGATCAGCAAATCTATGAACGGATAGGAGACATATGCATTTCTATGAAAAAAGAGGACTATCTCGATATGCCTGAGAAGATTTTTAACAGTATTGAGGTGGAGATTGATAAAAATGCATTTGAATATTATAAACGCCTGGAAAAGGATGCAGTGATTGAACTGAGTACAAGCGATGCCATACTGGCGAGCAATGCGGCAGGAGCATGTAACAAGCTTCAGCAGATTGCAAACGGTGCAGTCTATACTGAAGAACATTCAGTGGTAAAGATTCATGATTCAAAGCTGGATGCATTAGAGGATCTTATCGAATCAGCAAACGGTCAGTCAGTAATTGTGTTTTATCAGTTCAGGCATGATCAGTCAAGAATTCAGGAGCGTTTTGAAACACGTGAACTGAAATCTGATAAAGACGTAAAAGACTGGAACGAGGGAAAGATACCAGTTCTATTAGCACATCCTGCGAGTATTGGGCATGGACTTAATCTTCAGCACGGCGGACATATAATAATCTGGTTTGGTCTTACCTGGTCATTGGAACTGTATATGCAGGCAAATGACAGGCTGTACCGCCAGGGTCAGGATAAGGCGGTATTGATCTATCATATCGTTGCAAAAGGAACTGTAGATGAAAGAATCATAAAGGCACTTGCAAACAAGGAATGTGGGCAGGAGGCCCTTATGGATTATGTCAAAGCAAAAATCATAGAGTACAGTAAATAATCAAAGGAGGAAAAGGAAAATGAGAGGTATAGTGGTAGAAACACAAAAAGCAAATAATTTTATAAAGGATATCGAAACATTAGCAGCTGATAATGGGTTGGAAATAGAAATCAACATGGATGAATTAGGGGTGTACATTGGGTTTGCATCGCTGCTGGAAGCAAATCTGGTAGATCTTGAAGTACCTGAGGTTTTACAAAAGTCAAAACCAAAACAAAGAGGAGGACGTCCAAAAGGAGGACCTAAACAAAATGTGATCTCTATTCGGAAATTTAAAAATGCACTGCATGATCTGGATAAAGGAACCCTGGCACAGAACATTACCGCAGCTATAGATATTACAGGACTTAGCAAATCTTTCTTAACTCGTCTTTATTATACTTCTGATGAAACGGTTAAGATTGATGACAGATGTCATGAAATGTTGAAAAAACTTATAAAGCCAGAAGATAATGATCCAGTGGTGGAGAAAAATATGATAATGATCCGCAGGGTCGCTAGAGCAAAGAAAACGGATGATCCATACATGATAGCTGATACAATCATGAACTCATTCAATATACAGAAGCAGACAACTTTTAAGGATGCTGCTGAAGTGATAGATTTCATAAGGGAACACGTTGATAGAAATGCAAAATTCGGCGTATGAGAGGTTTTAGTACTAAACAGATATTAAGAATCCTAAAATAGCTAAACCTCTCTCAGGTTTAAAAAAACGTTAAGAAAAGTTAAGATTTATACGTATGGGAGCAGAGATATGGAGGGATATAAATGAGTGGAGACAGGATAGATCTGCTTAAAAAAATAAATACCCTGGAGGCTGAAAACAAAGCACTTCAGGACAAGGTTGATTATTATAAGCATGAATATTACAGTGAGTGTGATTTGCGGGAAAGACTTGAAAAAGCGTTGAATAAAGCATGTAAAAAATTAGAATATGTCAGTTCTTTTAAAGAAGAACCATGGGAGAGAATATCAAAAGAAAACTGGAAATCAATTTTAATGGAGGAAGATGATGGATTACAATGAAAAGGTAGAGTATTTAAAGTCATATAAGGATAAATTAGATCAACTTACATATATTGATGGACAAATTATGGGGATAAAGGCTATCAGCTACGGTCCAACGCTAGGGAGTAGACAATCAATAGAACAGCTATATGCTAAAAAAGATGCCATATTTAGTGAAATGGAAGCTATAGAGAAAACTATAGATACATTAGAAAATACTCAGGAGCGGTTAGTGTTAAAATATTTATATATTCATTTACTGCGGTATGATGAGGTAGCAGAGAAAATAGGTTTTTCTGAAAGAAATGTGTATAGATGCCGACGAAATGCTATAAATAATCTTGAAATTTAATAAAGTTGTCAGTTGGTGTCATGGTATGTCAGTGAAATAGGTGTTATTATGATAGTGTGGTCTTTTGGTTGAGGACCCGCTATCCCAAAGTAATTTTTCATTTATCCTTTCTTGATTATAAAAATTGGTAAAAAAGCTCAACTTCCCCAGAGCTTTTTTATTTTATCGACAGTAGCTTGCCTTTCCAAATGGATGGTTTCCAGATAAAGCGGCATCAACGTAGTCATTTTTAATACCTCCCTTAGAATTAGTTAGTTTGTTTCTGGTGTCGCTTTATGTGGTTTATGTAGGAGGAAAAAGCTTTATGAAAAAATTAATTGCTTCATTTATAAAAGGAATAGGATCAATTGTAGTGATTAATCCTAAGATAAGAAACAAAAAAATAAAAGATATATTCAACAGAAGTGATAGTGAAGCTTTATATAGTGACTAGGAAGCTGTTAGAAAGGACTTTGAAGAAGTTTTTCGTAAAAGATTATAAGTATTAGGCACTCACGCAGTGCCTTTTATTATGGCCGAAAAAGGAGGAGCAATTACATGACAGTGATAAACGTTTTAGGAACTGATTATAAAGTGTTCAAATATACAAAAGCTCGCGACAAGCGACTTTCTAAAGCTGATGGCTTTTGTGATCATCATGCAAAAGAAATAGTTATCTTAGATCACAGTGAATATGAAAATGAAGATGATGCAATGCATAATTTACAGGATTATGAAAATAAAGTATTAAGACATGAAATCATACATGCTTTTTTATATGAATCGGGTTTAGATATAAACTCTCACGATCTGGAACAGTGGGCACGTGATGAGGAAATGGTTGACTGGATTGCCATCCAGTTCCCAAAGATGCACAAAGTTTTTACAGAACTAAAGATATTATAATCTGTATTTTCAAAACGTAGGAGGTGGTGATATGACTTGAAAGAGAAATATGAATTAGCATATGAAGATTATTTATCAGGTATGAAGTACAAGGATATTGCAGCTAAATATGGTGTCACAATCAATACAGTCAAGTCATGGAAATCACGATACTGGAAAGACAAAAAAGGTTGCACACAAAAAAAGAAGGTTGCACACAAAAAGGTTGCAACCAATATTGCTAAAAAAATGATAAATGAGAATGAAGAGCTGGATGAAGATAAACAGCTCTTTTGTATTTATTATTTAAAATATTTTAATGCTACCAAAGCGTATATGAAAGTAAAACCGGATGTAACCTATGCAAGTGCAATGGTAGGTGGAAGCAGATGGTATAATCTGTCAGAGGTCCAGGAGGAAATCAAAAGATTAAAAAAAGAAATGTGTGCTGAGGCATTAATAAATCCAGTTGAAATTGTGCAGAAGTACATAGATATGGCTTTTTATGATGTTACTGATTATGCTGAATTTAAAGGCGGAGTTGTTTTATTGAAAGACAGCAGTTGTGTTGATGGTACGCTTATTCAGGAAATCAAACAGGGCAAAGAGGGAGTTACAGTTAAATTTGTAGATCGTTCTAAAGCCCTGGACTGGTTATCTAAACACATGAACCTTGCTACTGAAGAGCAGAGCGCTAAGATTGATTTGATTAAAGCACAAACTCAAAAGATTACTGGTGATGAAAACGCTGAAACCGTTGATGATGGCTTCCTGGATGCATTAAATGACAGTGCATCAAATGATTGGGCAGACGAAGGTGATGAAGATGTCCAAAATTAAAAAAGCCATATTCAAATTCAAACCATTTAGCAAGAAGCAGCGTATGCTGTTAAACTGGTGGTGTCCTGACAGTCCAGTTAAGGATAAAGATGGGATAATTGCAGACGGGGCAATTCGTTCTGGTAAAACTATTGCGATGTCATTATCGTTTGTCATATGGGCCATGTTTACATTCAATGGTCAGAACTTTGGGATGTGCGGTAAGACTATAGGCTCATTTAGGCGTAATGTTTTGTTTTGGCTTAAATTAATGCTCAAAGCCAGGGGATACAAAGTTGAAGATCATCGTGCCGATAATCTTGTTATTGTTAGAAGAAAAGGCATTGAAAATTATTTCTATATCTTTGGCGGCAAGGATGAACGAAGTCAGGATCTAATTCAGGGTATTACTCTTGCTGGATGTTTTTTTGATGAAGTGGCATTGATGCCAGAGAGCTTTGTCAATCAGGCTACTGGGCGTTGTTCAGTTGATGGGTCAAAATACTGGTTTAACTGCAATCCTGATGGACCATATCACTGGTTCAAAATTAACTGGATAGATAAGAAAAAGGAAAAGAATATTATTTATCTTCATTTTACAATGGATGATAACTTAAGTTTGTCTGAGCGTATAAAAAAACGTTATCGTTCAATGTATTCAGGTGTGTTCTACAAACGGTATATTCTTGGATTGTGGTGCGTTGCTGAAGGCATTATCTACGATATGTTTGATGCTACAAAAAACTGTTTTGATAACGTTAAGGATTTATTAAATGATGAAAACAACAGATATGTAAGCTGTGACTATGGAACTCAAAACGCCATGGTTTTTTTGCTTTGGGAAAAGTCATACAGAGGCAAGTGGTACTGCACTAAGGAGTACTACTATTCTGGTCGTGATAAAGAAAGACAGAAAACCGACTGTGAATATGCAGATGATTTGGAACGTTTTTTAGATAACAAAAAAGTAAGACAGATTATCGTAGATCCATCTGCAGCTTCATTTATAACTGAGCTTAGAAAGCGTGGTTTCAATGTACGTAAAGCTAAAAATGATGTTGAAGATGGTATCCGCGTTGTTGGAAGTGCATTAAATTTAGAACTAATATATTTCCAAAATGGCTGTAAAGAAACCTTAAAAGAATTTGCCAGCTACACATGGGACGCTAAAGCTGGGGAGCGCGGTGAAGACAAACCAGTCAAACAGCATGACCACTGTATGGATGCAGTCCGTTACTTTGTTTATACAGTGTTAAGAAAACAGCTTGGAGGTGTTTAGATGGGGTTAATAAAAGCAATAAGGAAGGGAGTGATAGCCTCACGTATGGCCAATGAAACTAATGAATTAAACGAGGAACGTGTAAGAGTTTTAATTAATGAATTTATTGATTCAAATAAAAAAAGATGGATGGATACTGGGGAAAGATACTACAGAGTAGATAATGATATAATGAAACCTTTAACAAAGGAGCAGCGGGAGGATTATAAATCTCATAATCAGCTTGCTCACGCTAAATATAAAGGTATGGTTGATGAAAAAGTTTCTTATCTTTTATCTAAACCGTATACACTTGGACATTACAATAAAAAATATCTGGAAACTGTTAAGGCGATACTGGAAGGTTGCAGATATACTATATTTAAACTGGGGTATGAATCTTCCAATAAAGGCATTGGCTGGCTCCAAATATACCTGGATGAAAAAGGTGAATTTAAAACAATGATTATTCCCTCAGAACAGTGTATCCCAATCTGGCATGACAGCAGTCATGAAAGGCTTGACTATATGATTCGAGCTTATAATGAAATAGTGTGGCAGGGAAATGTAAGGGTTCCAGTTTCTTCGGTTGAGGTATGGTCTGCTCATGATGTTAAATATTATCGTCTTGTTAATGATCTGCTTGTTCCTGATCCACATAAAATGCTTGATGAATACAATGGTCCAACTGCACATTATCGAAAAGATGGAGTGTGGACAAACTGGGGACGTGTCCCTTTTGTTCCGTTTAAGAATAATAACATTGAATTTCCTGATATTAAATTTATCAAATCGCTAATAGACGGATATGATCATTCAAGAAGCGAGACAGCAAACTATGTTGATGATGCAATTAATTATTTAGTGTTTGTTTATGGATATGGTGGCGGTGACAAAGGAAGGTTTATGCGTGAACTGAAAGAGTATCGAATGGCGTTAATGGATGACAAATCTGAAGGCGGTGTTGATATTGCTACTCCACCAACTGATGTCACATCCATAAAAGAACATTATGAGCAGTTAAAGCGGGATATATTTGAAGACGGCCAGTCGATTAATAAAGATTTAGATAAGTTTGGTTCAGCTCCTTCAGGCGTAGCACTTAAATTCCTTTATTCTGGACTTGAACTTAAAGCAAATGCAATGGCTCAGGAGTATCAGGAATCTTTTAAAGCATTGCAGTATTTTATTAATCATTATCTAAAAGAAAAAAAACAGCCTGTTGATGAATCACCTATTGAAGTTACCTTCAACGTTGATATGAAATCAGATGAAACTGAAACTATTACAAACTGTAGCAATTCAAGAGGTGTAATCAGTGATGAAACAATTCTCGCTAACCATCCGTGGGTAAAAGACGCTGAAGAAGAACTGAAAAAATTAAAAGAGCAGAGTGACGAAAACAATCCTTTTAAAGATAAAGTACTAGTAAAAGAAGATGGCAATAATGAAGAATAGTGAGTACTGGGAGGAAAGACTTGCTAATGTTGTATGGAATTCCTATAACACGCTTGAAGAAGAAAATATTGCACTTTTAGACCATTACAGCAAAACAATGAATAGTATTCGTTCAGAGTTGATGAAATTGGAAGAATTAAAAGAGCTTACAAGGAGTGAAAAATATCGTCAAGAGCATTTAAAATCACTTCAAGACCAAATACTCAGGGAGTGTGAAAAGCTCGGGGAGAACATTGAAAAAGACATGACTGGAAACGTGTCTAAACAGATGCAGGATATTCATGAAACAGCATTTACTAATATAAGTAACGAAAAGTTTTCAAAACTGTCTAAAAATGCATGTAAGGATATAATTAATACACAGTGGCAAGGGTCATCGTTTTCACAAAGATTATGGAAAAATACTGGAAAATTAGCAAATGAATTAAATGATATTTTATCTGTTGGTATTACAAAAGGTAAAACCATTGCTGAAATGGCGTTTCAGCTTTCCAGTAGAATGAATAAGGATATGAATATTTGTCATCGTCTTGTACGTACTGAAACCATTAATTCACTTAACAGAGCTTCAATGAGAGGTTTAATAGATGCAGGCATTAAGTATGTACGATGGTGGGCTGCTGAAGATGAACGTACCTGTAAAACATGTGGTACGAATCATGGAAAGATTTATCCAATTGACAAAGCACCTAATCTTCCATGTCACCCTGGATGCAGGTGTACGTGGTTGCCGGTATTTGAGGATGAATTAGATAGCATTAGTCTTGAAAAAAATGTTAAGATATTTGATGATGATTTAAAAACTCCAATAAGAGAAGGTTATTTAAATAAAGATGTTGCTAAGATTAAATCAACACTTATTGAAGCATTAAAATCCAAAAATGTAAAAAAGGTTTCCTTAGCTGGCATGGATGTAAATTTAGCTGTAGACAATGTTACTCAGTTGTCTAATTTAATAAAAAAATATAATCTATCTATAGGATCGGTGGCTACAAAAGAGTTCACTGGTGCAAATCGTGATATAGGAGCATCGGCAGTAGCAAAAAAATTAAGAGAGATTAAATTGAAAAATTTAAAAAATGAAAGTGTTAATATGGATTTGCTTTATGGATGTGATAAAATAAATATAAATAGAGAACTGTTTGGTGATAGTCCAGATTATTTTAATAAACGTATTAATCGTTTGATTGGTATTAAAAGTATACCTAATATTGATCAAGAGAATTATTCGGTGTTTGTTTTGACACATGAAGTAGGACACTGTTTACATTATCATTTAAATGGAACAGTTAACAATCCAATGAAATTGAATCAGGAATTATATAGTTATTTTGAAAAGATAAAAACGGATGGCAGCATAGATAATATTAGTAAATACTGCAGAGATGATTATTATGAAATGGTTGCTGATGCATTTGCGGAGGTAGAATTATCATCTAAACCATCTAAAGAATCTCAAAAAATTGTTAAAATACTGATGAAATACATGAAAGGGGAATAGAAAAAATGTGGAGAATACCATTATGCAGTTATTGTAAATATTTAAATAACAACAGCCCTACATGTCCTGCATATCCTGAAAAAATACCACATAAAGTTATGTTTGGTGGACAGTTGCATACAGAGCTTGTTGGGGATGAAACTGAGCCAGTTTGTTTTGCTATTGCATCTGATGAAGATCCCAAGGAAGTAAAAAAATTTTTTGGAATTGAGGTATAGTATATGTTAATAACTTGTGCAATTTGTAATAACGATATTAATACAGCAGATTTGGTATTAAGTGAGAGACCTTTAGGAAAACTGATAAAAGTATTTTATACATGTCCGTATTGTGGAGCTGAATATCATGTGATGTGGCATAATGATGAGACAAAGGAACTTCAAAAGAAACTGGACCAAGCTCGAGCAAATAATGATACAGTTGCATTTAATCGCTTGCAGTCTGTCTTTAAAAAGAAATTAGATAAACTTAATAACAGATAATCAGCGCAGAACGCGCTTTTTATATTAGGACGTAAAATTATGTACGTCCTTTTCTTTTGCCCTGGACAAGGCATATAAACTGTCCTATATTTTCTCGAGCATGCAGAGATATAAAAGCATGTATTCTACTGTCGAGAGAAACTCGACATATAAATAAAAAACATTAGTAGAATGGAGAAACAACTGAGTATGGAGTTTTTAAAGAATTTATTTAATGACAGGCAGTTATCTTATGATGAACTTTTAAAAGCTGTTGAGGCGCACAATAAAGCTGATAAAGATAATCAGATTAAGATTGCCAATCTTGCTGGCGGTGAATACATCAGTAAGGAAAAATATGATGCTAAAGAAAAAGAACTTACCAAAGCTAATGATCAGATTACAGTTTTAAACAATACTGTAAACAGCTTTGATGGTGAGAAAAAAGACCTGGATAAAAAAATCAAGGACCTTCAAAAACAGTATGATACAGATACAAAGGCACTAAAGAATGATTTTGCTAAACAGACAGCAGTCAACAGATTTTTTAGTGAACATAAATCAAAACATGAAGGTCTGCTTCGTAAAGAATTTGATTTAGATAAGTTGAGTGTTGATGACAATGGAAATGTTTTAGGGCTGGAAGAACAAGGCAAGACAATTCTTGAGTCTTATGCAGATTTATTTGAAACCTCTTTAGGGGGTACACCACCAGCTAATCCTGATGGCGCTGGAACCCCTCCAAAGGATCCAGGTAAAATGACTTATGAAGATTTTGTGGCAATGGAAGAAAATAAGTAGAAAAGGAGACAGTAAATTATGGCAGCAGTATTTGATGCAAAACATTTTAATGAAGTGGCATTTGGAAAATATATGGATTCAATCCCAGATGCCAGAAGAAATAAATTATTAGAAAGCGGTGCAATCGTAAGAGATAAACGATTATCTGATACATTTGCAGGACAGACAACAACTTCATATGCGGAAATCCCGTTTTATGGAAATTTAGAGGGTGCACCAGACAATTATGATGGTGTAACAGATATCACAACAGATTCAACAAAAACATATTTACAGGGATGCTTTACATATGGTAGAGCTCATGGATGGACAGAAAAAGATTTTAGTTATGATATTACTGGCGGGGTTGATTTTATGGGCAATGTCAGAAACAAGATCTTAAAATACTGGAATGATGTTGATCAGGATGTATTATTGGCAATTTTAAAAGGTATTTTCTCAATGACAACTGCGAAAAATACGGAATTTGTTACTGCACATACTAATGATATTACTTCTACAGAAGAAGGTGTTGTTGATGCAACGACATTAAATAATACAATTCAAAAAGCGTGTGGTGATAACAAGGATGTGTTTAAACTTGCTATAATGCATTCAGCGGTGGCAACGAATCTTGAAAACTTAAAATTATTAGGATATTTAAAATATACAGATGCAAATGGTGTTGAAAGGGATTTAGGTTTAGCAACATGGAATGGACGTATTGTTATTATTGATGACACTATGCCAACTGAAAATGTAGCAGCTACAACTGGAGAAAACGCATCGCCAGCATATACTAAATATACAACTTATATTTTAGGTGAAGCAGCATTCTCTCTTGAACCTATGCCAGTAAAAGTTCCATATGAAATGGTCCGTGAAGCTAAAGTAAATGGAGGTCAGGATACGCTTATTTCAAGAAAACGTAATGGGGTATCAGTTTATGGTGTTTCTTATCTTAAGAAAAATCAGGCATCTTTATCACCAACAAATGATGAATTGGCAAACGGTGCTAACTGGGGACTTGTTGCAGACAGTAAAGGGAAAACAATAGCCCATAAAACAGTGCCTATTGCAAGAATAATTTCAAAGGGGTAGATTTCTGCTCCTTTTTTAATTACAGGAGGTTTTAAAATGAATGTATTGAGCAAAGAAAAAATAGTTGAATCAATAAGTTTGAGACCAAATATATCTCATGTTGATAAAGACTTAATATATGATTTGGTGCAGGATGCTATTAATGATCTAAGGGATATGCTCCACTATGAAGAAAATGAAGACCTGCCTAAAACATTTGAAAGTACTGTTAAAAATTATGTTCTTGCAGCAATTAACAGAATCGGGGCAGAAGGTGTTTCATCACAGTCCTTCAGTGGAATTTCTTTTAATTTTAGAGATACTTTAAGTGATACAGATATGCGTAAAATCAAAGCAAAGAGGCGGTTTCCATGAAATATGCAGCTGCAGAGCTTCTTGAGAGTGAAACAGCTCCGAGTTTAACCGGGCAGGATAAAAAAATATGGAAACAAATAAAGACTATCAACGGGATCAGGTTATTCGATAATGTTTCTTCTACAAAACTGATCAACGGCGCAAAATATGAAAAAGCAGACTATATTGGTCTGGCTTTTGATTTTTCGATTTCAAAAAAACATCGTTTAAAAATCGATAATGAGATTTATGAAATTATGGATCAGGCGGTCATGGGGAGTATTAACACTTTGATTCTATCCAAGGTGACCGTTAATGAATGATAATGCAGACTTTATAAAAAGTGCTGAAGATGCAACTTATAAGATTATTGGGCAGTTGAAAGGTAATGTGGAAAAAGCGTGTATCATAATTGAAACCGAGGCTAAGAAAAGGTGCCCGGTAGACCAGGGGATCACGAGAGCTTCGATTAGCCATAGCGTTACATTAAATCCCGACAGTATTGTGGGATCCGTTGGCTGTTCTTTGGAAACTGCGCCGTTTGTTCATCAGGGGACCGGTTTATATGCTAAAGACGGTAACGGACGAAAAACACCATGGAAATATGAAGCGGTAGCCGGGAAATATAAAGGCTGGCACACAACAAGGGGCCAAAAGCCACAGCCGTTTCTTGAAGATGCCAAAACAAAGATGAGACTACGTGTTGAAAAGACGTTAGGAGGGAAATGATATGTTTGAAATGTATTTAAAAAAATATATTGACAGTTACCTGAATGTAAATATTAGACCGTCGTTCGATACGAAGGTCCCCGGTATCTGCTATATTCATTCACCAATTTCATCTGGCAGTATCTCTGAATCTCAGTTTGAAATTAAAGTTATTGATGATGACCTGGATCGAGCAGTTACAACAAGAGATGAGATAATTGAATTATTAAAAACACCTGATAAAGAATCATGGAAAAAACAGGACAGCTTACTGTTTAGAGGTGATTTAGCAGGTGGTGGACAGTTGTTTAATGACAGCATTCAGGTGTGGGAGCTGTCGTTAATTTTTATTATAAAATGGAGGTTAAAAAATGGAGAATAAAGAAGAAATTTTAATGGGTTCAGGTGAACTTTATATGCATGAATTCGATGGTACTGAAATACCTGAAGATGCAGAAATTGAAATTGATGAATATAATGTTGGTCACTGTAACAGTGGATTCAGCATTGAATATACACCTGAACTATATGATGTTAAAAATCAGTATGGTAAGATCGTAAAGAGATTTACTATAAGTGAAACGGTTGCCGTAAAGACTGGAATAATCAGCTGGGCGCTAAATAAATTAGCACTGTTGTCTACAGCGCAGTTTGAAATCGACAAGACTAAGAAGACTAGAAAACTGGTTTTTGGTGGCAGAAAATCACTTAAAAATGTTTTAGTACGTTTTGTACATGAAAAAGACAATGGTAAGAAAATCCGTTTTACTGCTATAGCGCAGGGTGGAAATGGATTTGCTTTGGAATTTACAGGTGATAAAGAATTGACCATTGATGCACAGTTAAGTGCTATCGAAAGAAAAAAAGACTGGCTGGCAGAATTTGAAGAAGAATTGACAGATGATGAACTTGCAGCTTTAGAATCTGCACAGCTGATTCAGGAGGGAATATAAGATGAAACAGACAATAATTGATTTAAATGAGTACGCTAATCGATATGTTGAATTTAAGATAGGTGACAAAAATATCCGTTGCCCAGAACTTACATATGCTGGGATGAAGAAAATCAATGAATATGAAAACAATAACAAAGCTACTCATGAAGACGAAGCAGAGATAATTCTGTGGCTGTTGAATCGAAATACAGCAGGTATAAAATTTATACAAAAGGATATAGATGAGCTTCCATCGGGAGCAGTAACGAGAATATATCGTGAGTGTGTTATGCTTTCAAGAAGGGCACTTAACGACCCAAACTAAAGATCCCGCTCCCTGATGACAGAAAGATTCGCGATGCAATCATCGCTAAATACTTCGCGTCGGATGAGTGGGAAGACAAATACTCATTAGCAAGTGGAGAATTAAAGGCTATAGCAGATTATACAGGGCTTTCAATAAGAGAAGTAACTGATCTGCCTCTAAGCCTTTTTCTATTGTTTAAAAAAGATTCATGGACAGCAAACAATCTTAAATCTCAGCAGGGACGGGATTTTTTAAAAGAACTGTATCGTTTGCAACAGACAGAAGCCGATGTTGATGCAATTCGTAATTTTAATAAGAAGCGAGGTGATTAGATGGGTAGCGGTATAGAACTGGCACCATTAGTAACAAAATTAAAAGTTGATATCAATTCATTCAAGACAGATATGGATAAAGTGAAAACCGAAGCAGTGAGAAAAGCCGATGAAGTATCTAAACAGCTTGAAAAAATAGCTAAGGTTGGAGCAGGAATGTCTAAGGTTGGATCTGCATTAACTAAAGGTGTAACAGTACCTCTTGCAGCCGCTGGAGTGGCAGCTACTAAAATGGCGATTGATTATGAAAGTTCGTTTGCAAAAGTATCAACTCTGTTAGATAAAAATGTAGTTGATTATGACAAGTATAAAAATGATATTTTAGACGCTTCAAGCGAATCTAAGGTTGCTGTAGATGAATTTTCGGAAGCTGTATACGGATCCATTTCTGCTGGTGTCGACCAGACCAAAGCGATCAAGTTTACTACAGATGCAATGAAACTTGCAAAAGGCGGTTTCACTGATGGGGCCAAGGCAGTAGATGTAATGACAACTGCTATAAACGGGTACAGTATGACCGCAGATGATGCAGCAAAGATATCTGATATGCTGATCACAACGCAGAATCTAGGTAAAACTACCGTAGATGAACTGGCATCCAGTATGGGGGCTGTTATTCCTGTTGCTGCAAGTGTAAACTTCGGAATGGAGGAATTATCAGCATCTTATGCACAGCTAACCAAAAACGGTATCGCAACAGCAGAATCAGGAACTTATTTAAAATCTATGTTATCGGAACTTGGGAAAAGCGGTTCTGTAACAGATAAGGCGCTAAGAGAACTTACTGGAAAAGGTTTTGCTGATTTGAAAAAAGAAGGCAAATCCACAAGTGAAATATTGATACTGCTCGATGAAGAAGCAAAGAAGAACGGGAAGACTCTCAAGGATATGTTTGGATCCGTAGAAGCCGGTTCTGCAGCTCTGGTTTTAGCAAAAGGTAACGGCGAAGAATACAATGAAATGTTAGCAGCAATGCAGACAAGTGCTGGAGCAACGCAGGAGGCATTTGACAAGATGGATGCAACTCCAGCAGAGAAATTAAAAGGTGCAGTAAATGAACTTAAAAACAGTGCTATAAAATTAGGCACAAACATGATTCCAGTTGTTACAACAATAGCAGATAAAATAAATGAACTTGTACAGTGGTTTAACAAACTGACACCAGAACAGCAGAAAAACATAGTTAAATGGGGTGCTCTAGCAGCAGCTGCAGGACCAGTTTTAAAAATTACTGGAGGACTTGTAACATCTTATACTAAATTAAGAAAATCACTTATTTATACAAACACCCTTATTTCTAAAGGAATTCCACTGCTGGGGAAACTCGGCACAAATCTTGCATCTTCCAGCGGTCCTGTTGGAAAACTAGGAAGCCTGTTAAGTAAACTGGGTGGAAGCGGTACTGCTGCTACAACAGCTTTAACTACTGTTGCTGGTAGCACAGGTTCTTTAGGTACTGCAGCAGCCAGTGCTGCGGGAACTGCTGGTATTGGAGGCTTACTTTCAAGTTTAGGCGGTATGGCAGTGGCTGCTGCTCCATGGGTTGCTGGTGGTGCAGCTGTTGTTGGAGCATGTTATGGAATATATAAAGCAGTTACAGCAGATGTTATACCAGCAGTGGATTTGTATAAGGTCTCTACAACTGCAGCGTTTAATGAAGTAACAGGAAAATATGAAATTCATACTGTTAAGATTAGTGAAGAAACTCAAAAGCAGGTTCAGGCATATCTTGATCTGTCAAACTCAGCGCAGCAGGAAACGATGAACATGTATGCAGGTATTACTGCTGCCACAGATGAAAATGTTTCCAGTATTACAACGAAAGTAAATGATATGGCAGCAAGTATTATTGCAGCTACTAATAATCAAAGAAATGAAGTGGTTGGAAAATATAATGATATGTTTGCAAATACTACTGCAATTACAGATCAGGAAAAAGCCGAGATACTTAACAGTGTTCAAGAGGGTTTTGATCAAAGAATCACAAATACTGAAGAAATGAAAAATGAGATCCTGGCAATATACGAGCAAATAAAACAGCAGGGCGGACATATCACTTCAGATCAGCAGGCCAGGCTTGATGAGCTGTACAACAATATGAAAACAAATGCAGTTCAGGCAATGGCCCAAAATGAAGCAGAACAAAATGTTATATTAAATCGTCTTGCAAGCAGTACAGAAAGAGTTACAGCAGAGATGGTAGGAAATACCATCAAGGAAATGAACAAGGAATATAAGGAGCAGGTAAAAACCGCTGGTAAAAAGCGTGATGAACTTGTACGTCAAGCGGAAGAGTTAAAAACTCTTGAAGGCGGAAAATATGCAGAAAAAGCACAGCGGATTATAGATGCAGCTAATAAAGAATATGAAGAAACAGTTGAATCATCTAAAAAGATAAAAAAAGAGGGAATAGACAAGTTGATGAGTGCCCATTCTGAGTTTGCAGACAGTGTAGATATTACCACAGGTGAGATAGTAAACTGGTGGGATAAGATGTTTGGTAAATGGGATAAATGGCAGCCTGAAAGCAAAACAGCTACCATTACAACAAAGCATCTTGACGTTTATGGTGAAGTAGAATACGGAAGCGATGGCAAAAAGCACCGTTATCTCGCTTATAATGGACTTGATTATGTACCATATGATGGTTACAATACCCGTCTGCATGAAGGTGAACGTGTTCTGACAAAAAAAGAAAATATTGAATATTCCAAAGGCATGCAGTCTGGTAAAAAGATAACTATTAAGATTCCATTTAATATTGACGGACGTGAATTTGCTATTGCAGAAAAAGATTATCTTGCTGAAGAACTGGGATTTTAAGGAGGATATGTATGCTGATAAATAACAAAAGTTTTGAAACACTTGAAGCGATATTTATAGGATTTGCATATACCACTCCTGAAATATCCAGTAATATTCTTTCCAATGGTCTAAGTCAGGTTGATATGGGGATGGACTGTAGCCCATCATTACGAACACTTCAGCTTGCATTTGAAAATGATTTAGCTATGTCCAATTTTATGGCTGAGATCGCAAAACAGTTTACCATATTCGATGAAGAAAGTAATTTATATTACGACTGTATACTAAATTCCACACCTCAAATTCAGCATCTGGGTAACTTAAAGTATCTTGCCGATTATACAGTGTCTTGTGTATGCCATGGACCTTTAAAAACAGTTAGAAAACTTTTGTTTGATGCTGAAGGAAACACCTATGGTGGATGTATTTATAAGATTACTTCATCTAAAAATATTAGCAATTTTAAGATAAATGATTATACAATATCTGAACTTGAGGCAAACAGAATTTTTATTATCGACGGTATGGATAAACTTGTATATTACCAGGATGATAAAACAGTTTCAATGTTTGATGAGGTTCAAGGTCTGATTAAATTCCCGGTAGTTACTCCAGGCGAAAATGAAATTATACTGAGTGATGAAAATGTGGTGTTTGAACTGCAGTATTATCCAATGTATTTATAAAAGGAGGCTGTATGTTAAAAATATTAAATAATGGCAAATATTTACCTGTTGCAAGGAAAGATAATTTTAATATTGTTACAAATTATGAAGGAGAGCAGACACTCTCCTTTGATGTTTATGTAAAAGATGAAATTTATAATTTGATTGTAGAAGAAGCTGATATTTGTTTTAGAGACAATACATACAAAATAAAGAAAATTAATCAAAGACCTAAACTGGCCACAATAGAATGTTTACTTAATATGGATGACTGGAAGAATAATTTTTTTCATAATTTTCACACTGAGTATAAGCTGTTTAGTGAGGTTGTTAATCAGATAATTCCTGATGGGTGGATAATTGAAGATGCTGGTACAATAACAGGTCGAAGAGCAATTACTTTAGAAGGTGTTACAAGCTACGATATATTGATGCAGTGTAAAAACACATACAATATTGTATTTGAGTACCATATTTTAGATAAACGTATTAAAGTTATAAAACCAGATACTATTCAAAGCAGAGGACTTTACATAACAGATGAACTTAATCTTAAAGAATTAAATTACAAAGGGGACAGTACAAATTTTATAACTCGTTTATATGCTTTTGGAAAGAAAACAGAAATTACAGATGATGATGGCGAGATTGTAAATACCGAGTATGTGAATTTTGCATCTATTAACGATAACAAAAATTATGTAGAAAATTTTGAATACAGTAAAAATATAATTGTTGGTTATTGGCAAGATGACCGATATTTAGACCCTCAGGAGCTAAAGGATGATGCGATAGATAAATTAAAGGTATTATCAATCCCTGCCAGATCTTACGGATGTAATATTATTGATTTATCAAGAACGGTTGAAAAATACAAATGTCTTGATTTTAAAATGTATGACAAAGTCACACTGCTTGATTCAGCAAGCGGTGTATGTGTAATGCACCAAATTGTTGAATACACTGAATATCCTGATGATGAAAAACAAAACAAGATTGTTTTAAGTTCGGAATTTAAAAAAATCACTGGAACAATCGACAATATTAAACAGTCGGTATCCGATATTGATACAGAAATTAAGCGTGATGAAAGCATGATAAATGAAATAATCCGTGACGTACAAAGCAACACAATGCGGATAAACAACACCTATACCCGCGGAGAAACGGATGTGAAAGTTGAGTCCCTGATACAGCAGAGTACGGATGAAATAAATCTTTCGCTTCAGGAAGTTGAGAAAACGGGAAATGAGACTAAAGAAAAATTAGAAAGTCTGGTACTTGATCTTGATGGACTTACCAATACGGTTAAAACAACCAGCGGAAACAACTTAATTAGAGACAGTATGGGATGTTTTAATGACGGTTCATGGGATGGGAGTTTTAATGTTGACTCGACAAATGAAACACGTTCCCGCAACATGTACGGGTATGCTTTACTGTTAAAGAACGGAAACTTAAAACAGCATATTCAGGCAAACAATGGAACTTATACATTGTCATTTATCTATAAAAAACTTATTAATTTAGCTAATGTTAAAGTTACTGTTAATGGTGAAGAGATATTATTATCCAACAGTGATTATACAGAATTCAAGCATACGTTTACAGTTACTACTAATTCAGTAGAAATAGAGTTTGTATCAGATACAGATAACTCATGCCCTATAATCAATCTAATGTTAAACAAGGGTGATGAAAAAATGGAATGGACTCTAAACC
>OFHM01000060.1_pt1 | contig 103711 bp, 91 predicted proteins | sample 1521311 | NCBI WGS metagenome assembly OFHM01 (sample SAMEA3504083, study PRJEB24116) | mouse gut metagenome | biome: mouse gut; feature: mouse-associated habitat; material: faeces | place: Denmark | collected 2011 | reverse complement strand
GCTTGCCCCCTACGTATTACCGCGGCTGCTGGCACGTAGTTAGCCGGGGCTTCTTCTTCAGGTACCGTCATTTTCTTCCCTGCTGACAGGGCTTTACGCGCCGAGGCGCTTCTTCACCCACGCGGCGTCGCTGCATCAGGGTTCCCCCCATTGTGCAATATCCCCCACTGCTGCCTCCCGTAGGAGTCTGGGCCGTGTCTCAGTCCCAGTGTGGCCGTCCGCCCTCTCAGGCCGGCTACTGATCGTCGCTTTGGTAGGCCGTTACCCTGCCAACTGGCTAATCAGACGCGGGCCCATCCTGTACCACCGGAGTTTTCAGGGAAAAGCCATGCGGCTTCCCCCGTTATGCGGTATTAGCACCTATTTCTAAGTGTTATCCCCCTGTACAGGCCAGGTTGCCCACGCGTTACTCACCCGTCCGCCACTCATGCACAGGTTTTCCGGCCGAAGCCTTCCTCCCCGTACACCCGTTCGACTTGCATGTGTTAGGCACGCCGCCAGCGTTCATCCTGAGCCAGGATCAAACTCTCATGTTTGTTCGTTTGCCTGCTGCAGTTCCCTCTGCTGGCTTTACTGTTCTTTTTGGGTCCATGGGTTTCTCCATGGATTGTTTGTTCTTTGAATTTCCTCTGAATTTTCCGCTCCGCTTTCCGCTTCCTTCCTGCTCTCCCTTTACAGGTCTTACAGGCTTCCCGCTTCTTCGGAGCTCTTGGAATTTTCAGGGCTGCATTGCTGTTCATTTGCCAAGGTTCAGTTTTGACGCCTTATCAATCTATGTTACCAGTCCGGCGATTACCGCCTTTTGATCTGATTGAAACGTCTTATTTGATTTGATCTCTTCTGTAAATAAGTAAAAGATCAAACGGAGAAGGAGGGATTTGAACCCTCGCGCCGCTATTAACGACCTGCACCCTTTCCAGGGGTGTCCCTTCGGCCAGCTTGGGTACTTCTCCACATGGCAGAATAGTTTATCACTATCTCTGTTTTAGCAAAATAATTTCTTTAAACGGAGAAGGTGGGATTCGAACCCACGGTCCCTTTCGGAATCACTGGTTTTCAAGACCAGCTCCTTAAACCACTCGGACACCTCTCCAAAGTAAATCATTCACTTTATCGGCTGTATCAGATGCTTGTCCTTTTCTCAACAGCGCATGTATGATTCTAGCAAACTTTTTTTAATATGTCAATAGCTTTTTTGAAATTTTTTCCGTTTCTAAAAACAGTTTGGCCCATACGCCTGAAACAAGCCACAAGTCCGCCTGCCAAGCAGGCTATTTGCTGCCTTGCCATTCCCGTCTGAGGCTTAAAGAGGATTTTTGTTCATTGCCTTCGTCAGGGCTGATCCACAAATAGCTACAGGGCACGAAGCACAATTCGCTCCTAATGGTGGCAAGACTAAACTGTTTCCGTTTAATAATGATTGACATGCCTATGAAAAACCCCTTAGAATAGAACAATGAAAAAACTTTTTTACTTATGGAGGAATACTTTTTATGAATAACTTTTTTGCATCCCCAACCAATGAATGGAACGACAATGCCGTCCGCCTTACCACTACAGGGATTCTCACTGTGACAGCAATGGTCGCCTTTCTAATTATTGTAGCCCTTGGAATGCGCTATAAAAATTCTCATTCTGGAAAAGCTACCACGAAGCAGCTTGTGTTCTCATCCTCTGCCATAGCGCTTGCCATGGTTGCTTCCATGGTAAAATTGTTCGAAATGCCCATGGGAGGATCGGTCACGCTTCTTAGCATGCTTTTTATTGTCCTTATTGGCTATTGGTTCGGTCCTTATGCCGGACTGATGACAGCAATTGCTTATGGGCTGTTGCAATTCATATTAGAACCCATTTTTTATACTCTGCCACAGATGCTTACAGATTATCCTCTTGCGTTTGGCGCTCTTGGCCTGTCTGGTTTCTTTGGCAATCAAAAACACGGACTGATAAAAGGCTACCTTGCCGGGGTTCTCGGACGCTTGTTCTTCTCTTTCTTATCCGGCATCATATTCTTCGCCTCATATGCTCCTGAAAATATGGCGGCGCCGCTTTACTCTTTTCTATATAATGGTTCTTATCTTGGCGCTGAAGCTGTGATCACGCTAATTCTGATTGCACTGCCTCCAGTCTCAAAAGCATTGGCACAAGTAAAGCAGATGGCTCTTTCTGAATAATGTATCATTATCTGTAAATATTTTCTCCTCTGCTGCATATAATAATCATTAGATTCTATATGTCAGAAGAGGAGCTTTTTATGCAGAGTAGCCAATTAAAACATGTCCTAATTATCGGAATCTTATTCACTTCCTTTTTCGGTACCCTTGCCCATTTTTTCTATGAGTGGACGGGCGAGAACGTTCTGGCAGGACTATTCACCCCTGTCAGCGAATCTATCTGGGAACATATGAAGCTTATATTCTTTCCTATGTCTCTGTACGGGTTTTTGAGCAAAAAGTATCTAAAGCAGGAATCCCCCTGTTATTGTTTTGCCTATCTTACGGGGCTGCTTGCAGGAACCTTGGCAATTCCAGTTCTCTTCTACACTTATTCGGGCATTCTTGGCAGAAACTGCATGATCATAGACATTTTAATTTTTTATCTCAGCGTTATCCTGGCTTTCTTTGTCGTATACCGGACGGCTTCTCAATGCAAGCAACACAAAAGCCCTTTTCTTCCCTGGCTTTTTGCACTCTTGCTCGCCGCCTGCTTTTTTATATTCACATTTTTTCCTCCCCAGTTGGGTATTTTTCAAGGATAGGGACGTGATTTTCGGTTTTAGCCAGACAGCGCCTTACACTTTCCGGTTAAATACAGATAAATTTTCGCTTTCTTCGATGCTAAAAAATTTTTCTCGGTCATTGTGCGGGAATAAAAGCTCCATATAAAGGCTGCCAAGCAATTCTTTTACGGTATCAGTATCCACATCCTGTATCGGCAAGTCGTCTGCCTCCATTTTTCCCAAATTAGACAATACCTCTTCAATCTGGCGTTTATCTGGCGCTGGTTTCTCCATCAGGGGAACTATGGGCACAGCCAGACGTTCCCCTCCCTCCTGCTGCAAAGCAGGCTGCATAATTTCTTTTGTCTCTGGCATTTTATACACAATATTTTTGCAAGTTTTTTCAAAACACTCTGGATCGTATTTCGACAAATATTTTAAATCTTCCACTGTCAGCGTGCGCTTATTATGAATTTTGATGTAAATATTAACCAAACGTGTATCTTTTCCCATATCAACCCCTCCTTTGCGTGAAATCTCAGACAGAGAGAATGCTAAGGATCGTCATTCTCTCTGATGTGCGCGCCTATATAAACTTAAATGTGAAAACCGCAGTCTGTCATCTTTGATCTGCTGTGTTAGTATCATTATACCTTGATTTGCCATATCAGTGCAAACCTTTTTGGTCCGTTTTTTGAAAAAAGCATCATCAAGGCGCCGCTTCCAATATTTCCGTTCTTGATACACATCGCCATAGATGGCAATCATCCGGTTTTTGCGAACTGCGGCTGTTCTGTTACCATATCTGGACTCTCCGTTTTGCCAGAACAACTCTGCAGCCGAAAGCGCACAGATGCGATCTACTGGATAGCTGCATTTCAAATATGCTTCGGCGCTGTAACATGTGGCTGAGGATTCAAACAAAAAATACATCTTTCCTCCATCATACGCCAATTCTTCCGCCATCGGAGGAAATTCATAGCATTTGTATAGATCATAGATGCTTGTTTGCGTAAAAGGATCCTCAAAAATCCTATATAAATAAATTTTGGAATCAAAGCATCTTCCTTTTGATGTCGTGACCGCCATATAGGAATGATTTCCCTGTTCTAAGAATTCTACGCCATTGGCAAATCCTGGAATCACAATTTCCTGACACAATTTTAAGCGATATCTCTCTCCTTTTAGGGTATCTTCTTTTTGTATGTCATAATTGCGCAGCCTGCCTGTACCACTGGCGCGATTAGAATAAGTCCCTATCCAAAGTTTTCCTTGTCGAAATGTCAAAAAAGACGCAACAGCGCCGCAATCGACATTCTGCCCATATGCGGCAAGCTTATAACTTTCCTTTCCAGAATTGGCAGCATCTTTTATGACCCCATAAGGAATCACGCTGCACTTTTGGGTCGTGCTCTTGGCAATCCAAACATTTTTACCGTCAAAGGTCACTCCTCCTACATGGTTAACGTCTGGCAGGACTATCGTAGTCAGAAGCCTGCGCTTTTCTGGATCATCGTTGGACAATACATATAGCACAGAATGATATGGATTCGCCTGTTTCTTTCCTTTCGTTTTGGAAAAAGCCTTTAGATTATCATATGCGGTGATCAACATGTAATCCCCCGCCACGCAAATTCCCTGAGGCACCATCCTGTCACAGGCTTCCCCCAGTACATTGGTAGACTCAAGCCCCGGCACTGCGGTAGAAACTTCGGAGCAATAAAGCGATGCAAACTGCCGGTAGCGCCGCAAAGTTCCCTGAAACGCTTTCTCATGCCGGTACTTTGTGCTAGTATATGGAGCTGTCTGCTTTTCAATTTCTATTTTTTGGAAAAGGAAAACGGCTGTGTTTAACCGTCCTTCCGCAATCAGAAGACTCCACACAGCCGTTGTCATATATAATATGATGCTATATTTTAATATTATGCCTATGATACATGTCCTTTTCATATTCTGCCGCCTTAGTAATATTTTTACACGAATGATTCTTTAACATTTAGTATAACCAATAATTTTATAGACAGCATTAACAATAAATGTATAAATTGTAAATATTTTTAATTGTATTGATCAATAAACTGAATTTAATCACCACAAGCTTTCTTGCCATTTTTCAAAATCGCATCTAAAATGCAATCCGCCGCCTGTTCTTTTTCCATCTTTTCTAAATATTCCGTCTCATGCTCGGTGATAAGAGTCAGAACATTCGTATCGGTTGCAAATCCTGCTCCTTCCACTTTGAGGTTATTGGCAGCGATCATGTCTAACTGTTTCTTTTTTAGCTTCGCTCTGGAATTTTCCTCCAAATCCTGGGTCTCCATAGAAAAGCCGCACAGAAATCCATCAATCTCCCCTTCTGATTTCATTTTTCCAAGCGTTCCTAAAATATCCTGCGTGCGTTCCAGGGCAATGGTTGCCTGGCCTTCTGATTTCTTGATTTTTTGTTCTGCAGCCACTACTGGACGGTAATCTGCTACCGCTGCTGCTTTGATTATGATATCTGCCTCTTTAGCATGTGTTAACACAGCCTGATACATCTGCTTTGCAGTAACCACAGGAACTACCGTCACAAACATCGGCGGCTGAATGGACGCCGCACCTGTTACCAGGGTTACTTCTGCTCCCCGCAGCATTGCCCTCCTTGCCAGTGCATAACCCATTTTCCCTGTAGAATGATTGGTAATGTACCGCACTGGATCAATGGCTTCCTGGGTGGCGCCCGCCGTGACCAGCACTTTTTTACCTTTGAGATCTTTTTTATGGGCAAGCTCATGCACTACATGCTCCACCAGCACTTCTTCTGCCGGAAGTTTTCCATCTCCGATGTCTCCGTTTGCAAGCATCCCTGTATCTGGCAAAATCATCTCATATGCAAATCTTTTCAATTTCTGAAGATTATCCTGAACGATAGGGTTATGGTACATATGATGATTCATCGCAGGGGCAATCAGGATTTTGCAAGTGCATGCCATAACTGTAGTAGTCAGCATGTCGTCCGCAATTCCTCCTGCTATTTTTCCAATTACATTGGCGGTAGCCGGGGCGATCAAAACCAAATCCGCCTGCTTTGCCAGTGCTACATGCTCCACCGAAAATTCAAAATTGCGGTCAAACGTATCGATCAGGCATTTATTTCCGGTAAGGGTTTCAAATGTAGTGGCTGTAATAAAGTTAGTTGCATTTTCCGTCATCAGCACATGGACGTTGCAATGCATCTTTTTCAGCATTCTGGCAACATTCGCCATTTTATAGGCGGCTATTCCGCCGCTAACCCCAAGCAGCACTGTTTTTCCCTGTAACATCGTTTTCGTTCCTTTCTATATTTCCCCATGTTTTTCGTAAGAGGCCACCCTGGAAATGTGATTATTTTGATCCACAAACACTACCTGGGGACTGAAATTTTCCGCCTCCTCTGGAGTCATCTGGGCATATGCCATAATGATAATATGATCTCCCGCCAATACCTGCCTTGCCGCTGCCCCATTGAGGCAGATCATGCCGCTGCCTGGCTCCCCGGCAATGGTATACGTCTCAAAACGATTGCCGTTTTCAATATCCACGATCTGGACATTTTCATACTCTAAAATCCCTGCCGCTTTCATCAGTTCTGGATCCACTGTAATGCTTCCCACATAGTTTAACTCTGCCTGCCGGACTACGGCGCGGTGTATTTTCCCTTTTAACATTTTTAAATACATTTTGGTACTCCTTTCCTTGAGTTTCCACATTTTGCAATTCATAGCGCCAAAAGGTTTCCATCACAAAGTGATGAAAACACTTTGCACATAAAAGCGCTCTGAAAAGCTAGCTTTTCAAGCACTTTTTGTGCAAGATGTCTATGCTGCCAAAGGCAGCAAGACCTTTTTGCTCTATGAATTGCAAAATGCGGAAACTCAAATCCTTTCAGAATTTCCAGGCACATTTTAAACTTCAAAAATAAAATTATCAATTAGCCTGGTCTTTCCAATATAAACTGCCGTAGCGGCAAGCACGGGACGCTCTATAGCTGCGGCATCTTCCAATGTCTCTGCATCGACAATCTCTACATAGTCAATGCGGGCTAAAGGCTCTGTCTTCATTCGCTCTACAATGGCAGCCTTAATTACGGCAACATCCCTCTCTCCGGTCTGCATCAGCGCTTCTGCCGCCTGCAGGGATTTGTGCAAAATCAGCGCCGCCTTACGTTCTTCTGCGTTCAGATAAGTATTCCTGGAACTCATGGCAAGTCCATCTTTCTCCCTGACGATAGGGCAGCCCACAATTGTAATCTCAAAATTTAAATCCCGCACCATGCGGCGGATCACTGCAAGCTGCTGTGCGTCTTTCTGTCCAAAATACGCCCGGTCCGGCATCACAATATGGAACAACTTAGATACCACGGTGCACACGCCGCGAAAATGTGTCGGACGGCTCTTTCCGCAAAGACCTTTGGTGAGCCCGTCCATATCCACAAAGGTGCAGTTATCTGGAAAATACATTTCCTCCGGCTCCGGATGGAACACCAGAGAGGCCCCTGCCGCTTCACAAATCGCGGCGTCCCGCTCGATATCTCTGGGATAACTTTCCAAGTCTTCGTTTGCTCCAAACTGTGTCGGGTTCACAAAATCGCTGACCACTACCCGGTCATTCTCACTGACAGCCTTAACAATCAGGCTTTTATGTCCTTCATGAAGATATCCCATGGTAGGCACCAGCCCCACGCGCAAGCCTTCCTTCCTCCATCCTCTGACAATGGAGCGAACTTCTTCGATACTCTTTACAATCTGCATAGCTTCCTCCCAAATCAATATAATTTTTCTATGATCTCGTCCTCAATCTTAAAGGTATGTTCCGCCGCTGGAAAAGAGCCCGCTTTGACCTCTTCGCTGTATTTGCGAAATGCATCCTTCATCAAGGTTCCAATTTCCCCGAAACGCTTTACGAACTTGGGCTGAAAATCTCCAAACATGGCAAGCATATCCTGATAAACCAGCACTTGTCCGTCACATCCTGCCCCAGCGCCAATACCAATCGTAGGAATGCCAAGGTTTTCTGTCACCAGCTGGGCAAGCTTTGCTGGAACACACTCTAGCACTACGGCGGACGCTCCTGCCTGCTCTACAGCCCTAGCATCCTCCAAAAGCTTCCTTGCTGCCTGCTCTGTCTTTCCCTGCACTTTAAAGCCGCCGAAAGCATTGAGAGATTGAGGCGTCAGTCCCAAATGCGCCACCACGGGAATGGACGCCTTGGTGATCGCCTTAATATGTTCTGCAAATTCCCCGCCGCCTTCCAGCTTTACCGCCTGCGCCCTGCCCTCTTTCATGAGACGTCCTGCATTGCACACTGCGTCGTAAACGGAAGTCTGATAAGACATAAAGGGCATGTCTGCTACCACCAGAGCGTTTTTTGCACCTCTGGCCACCGCCCGTGTATGATGAATCATGTCTTCCATGGTCACTGACAAAGTATCTTCATACCCCAGCATGACCATGCCTAAAGAGTCTCCCACCAGAATCATATTGATTCCCGCCTCGTCAATCAATTTTGCCATAGAATAATCATAGGCAGTGAGCATCGTAATTTTGTCTCCCTGCTCTTTCGCCTGCCGTATCGTTACCACTGTGTTCTTCATCAAATTACCTCCCTGGGCGCATTTATGTTCGCCAATATCTGTTTCATTTGCTGATAATTGCGTTCTGGATGCTTTTTCTCTGCAGTCTCTGCCACCAGGACTCCGACCGCACAGTACGCCGCCTGTGATTCTGACCGTGCCAGCTTCTGTAAATGCATGTTGACTGTAGCAATATCATTACGCTCAATGGGTCCGGTGAGCGTTTTTACACACCCGGCATACTGCCCGTCTGGATCATGCAATTTCGCTTTTTTCCCTGAATCTTGGGAAAATATTGCTTGCACATTTCTCTCCACTAAAGGTTCTAGCAAACTGTAAGCTGCCTGTTCTGAAATTCCAGACTCTTTCAAAAGTTCTACCGCAAGATAAATAAGCCCTGTCACATGATTGCTGGCAATGCTTGTGGCTGCATGATATTTTGCCTTGTCCGCCGTGGAAATCATGACCACCTCATTGGGAAGCAATGCAAACAATTGCTGCATTTTTTCAATCGCCTGGCTGCTCCCCTCCACGGAAAACTTGGCTTCGTCTAAATTTTTGTAAGCTGTGAATTTATTACTGAACGGGTAAATTGGATGAATGGAACAGACCTCTGCGCCTGTTTCTTTCCAGTCTGAAAAAATATCACTTGATAAAGAACCGCTAAAATGACAAATAACTTTACCTTTCACATTTCTTTTGGCAATGCAATCCCATGTCTCTTTAATCGCTCCATCTGTGGTAGTAATAAAAAGGGTATCGCTTCCTTCGATCAGTGAATCTAATGATGCAACATATTTTGTGCCTGCAAATTGCGCTGATTCCCGCCCGCTGCTCTCGGTCCTTGTATAGAATCCGACTACAGTCCCGCCGTGGTCTGCAATGTATTTTCCCATTGTAGTGCCCACCTTGCCAGCGCCTATAATTCCAATTCTCATATCCGCCTCCATTCTGACATGGAAAGGCAATTGTCTTATTATCAAATGATACAGTTTCTTTCCAGAATACCGTTCGTTCTTAATTTAGCACATATGAGATCTATTTACAAGAATTATCTTTTTTGAGTTTCCGCATTTTGTAATTCATAGCGCCAAAAGGTCTTGCTGCCTTTGGCAGCATAGACATCTTGCACAAAAAGTGCTTGAAAAGCTAGCTTTTCAGAGCGCTTTTATGTGCAAAGTGTTTTCATCACTTTGTGATGGAAACCTTTTGGCGCTATGAATTGCAAAATGCAGAAACTCAAATTATCTTTCTTGAGTTTTTCGCATGTTGCAATTTCATAGCATCAAAAGGGGGCTGTCGCACGAATGTATCTGCCTGTTTAAAAGGTTTACATTGCAATGCAATGAAAACCTTTTAAACAGGCAGATACATTTGTGCGACAGCCCCACTTTTAGTGCAAGATGTCTATGCCTCTCTCCCGATCCTGTGCTCAACGGAAAATACCATCCCCATTTCTCCAGCCAGCAACAAAAACACTGCCGTCCCTCCATAGGAAATAAACGGCAGCGGAAGTCCGGTATTGGGCAAGATCGCCAAGTTTACGCAAATGTTAAACAGAGATTGGAACGTAAGATGCGCAAACACGCCCAAGCACAGCATTCCCCCAAACAAATCCGGCGCCGACATCATCACCCGGGAAATCTGATAGAGCAAATACCCAAAAAGATAAATCAGCACGAGCCCTCCTATAATCCCAAGTTCCTCACAAATCACGGAAAAGATCATGTCCGTCTCTGCCTCTGGCATAGGGCCAAGCTTTTGTATCGAGGCCCCCAGCCCTTTTCCAAACACGCCGCCCCTTCCAATGGCATATAATCCTTGCAGTGTCTGATAGCCCTGGGATGCCGCATATTGTTCTGGATCCAGCCATGCCGCAATTCTGCGGTCTCGAAAAGGCATGTCTTTTAATTCTTCTGGCGTCGGCATGTTAGACCAAATGCTCCATACATACAATGCCACAAGCGCAATCCCCGCTAGAAGAATCACAACATGGAGCGTCTCCGTCCTGGTGCTGATAAACGTCATCACAAAGCAAATTCCCAACACTACCGCAGAGCTGCTTAAATCGTTGCTGAGCTTGAATAAAAGAATCGCTGGCACTCCTCCTGCAATCCATAAATAAAAAGTCAATTTCTTTGTGCCAAGATATTTTTTATTGGCATCAATCAGATATGCTAAAAATATAATCACGCACACTTTCACCCATTCGCTTACCTGAAACCTTCCCAAAGGTCCTAGCTGCACCCAGCGAGTCGCCCCATTTACATTTACTCCAAGAGGGGTTTTTAAGAGAAAAATAGATGCTATTCCTGTCAAATATAGAACTACGGCAAGGAATCCTTTCAACAAGCGGTAACTAAAGCGCTGAACCATCAACATCAGCGCCAGTCCCGCTAACATGAACCCGCCCTGCCGTTTCAACAGAAAAAAAGAATCATAATTGTATTCCTCGCTCATGCTGCATTGGTACGCCGTCGCTGAAAAAACCATGATTGCCCCATAGGCGCACAAAAAAATTAGCACTACCAGCATCATATAATTATTTCTAACGATAATGGGTTTTCTTCTTTCGTTCAATCCTGCGTTCTCCCTTCCGTAAAATTCCTTACCAATTCCCATAGCATTTGAAATTGCTCAATTTCTTCCTCTTGCATCACTGAATCAGGTATTTTTAGCGGATATCGTTCCTCGGAAGTAAGCACAGTCGAAAATGAGGTGATGCTCTGACTTTCCTGCTTTACGCAGCCACTGACTGCAATCTTGGCTCCCTGGTCCTTATTATCAGACCTTAGAACAAGCTGATAATCATTCCAGACAGTTTCAAACTGCCAGTTTCCATCCTCTGTCCTGTGCCGCTCCATCCGAGTCAGCAAGATCAGATACTGCCAGAAGTTTTGCTGCTGTATTTCAGCAAAATCATGCTGTTTAAACATTTCTTTTAGGTTCACCCCGAACAATTCCTCTAACTGCCGCAATGAGATGCAGGTTCCATATTTCCACTCTGGAAGCAGGCTGCCAAAGAGCGGATGCTCGCTGGCAATGTTCTCCTGTATCGCTTCATACAGCATCCTGACATTTATAAAAACCTCGTCTTTGGTAATATACAATTCTGTGATTGGTTCCTCAAATTCAGCGCAGAAAATCTCTGCATATACTTGTTCCTTACAAATGCGCCCGTTTGCCTTCCAGTCTAGGACTGCGTCCGGATCTGCTCCCAATGCCCAGGATAATCCTTGCAAAAATTGTTCCTGTTCTTTTGACAAGCTTTCTTTCCCTGCCATCATCTGGATCTGACAGCCGATGCTGTCTGACTTGGCAATGCGATTTAAAAGAAATGCATGATGCCATATCGGGAAAGACCAGACTACTGCCGCCACAAAAAAGACAACCATGGCAAGAGCCGAAACAAGAAGCACAATGTTTCTCTTTTTCATAATGGAATCTCTCTTCTCTTATTATCTTATAAAAATTACAAGGAGCTGTCGCACTAATATATTCACTCGTTCAAAAGGCCTTGCCGCTGATGCGACAAAAACAGAATGCACAAAATCACTCTGGAAAGCTAGCCTCCCAAGATAATTTTTGTGCATTTTGTTGGCGTTGCCTTGCAATGTAAACCTTTTGTACAAATTTATGTCTTGTAATTTACGTTAATGCAACAGCCCCATTTTTTATTTTGCTGAGGGAATCAGTTTCTCCTTCCCTCCGATGTAAGGACGCAGTGCCTCTGGAATCCTCACGCTTCCATCTTCACACAAGTTGTTCTCTAAAAAAGCAATCAGCATCCGGGGAGGAGCTACCACGGTATTGTTGAGGGTATGGGCAAAATATTTTCCTCCTTTGCCAGTGACGCGGATTTTCAGGCGGCGTGCCTGGGCGTCGCCCAAATTAGAACAGCTTCCCACTTCAAAGTATTTCTGCTGTCTAGGGGACCATGCCTCGACATCAATCGATTTTACTTTCAAATCAGCCAAATCACCAGAGCAGCATTCTAATGTACGCACTGGGATGTCCATCGAACGGAACAAGTCTACGGTATTCTGCCAAAGCTTCTCAAACCAGCTCATAGATTCCTCCGGTTTGCAGACTACGATCATCTCCTGTTTCTCAAACTGGTGAATCCGGTATACTCCCCGCTCCTCAATGCCATGAGCGCCTTTTTCCTTGCGGAAGCAAGGAGAATAGCTGGTAAGCGTCTGCGGAAGCTGCTCCTCATTTAAAATCGTGTCAATAAATTTGCCGATCATCGAATGCTCGCTAGTTCCGATCAGATAAAGATCTTCTCCTTCAATCTTATACATCATCGCATCCATCTCTGCAAAGCTCATAACTCCTGTAACCACATTGCTTCGAATCATAAAAGGTGGCACACAGTAGGTGAATCCTCTGTTGACCATAAAATCTCTGGCATAGGAAATCACTGCAGAATGCAATCTTGCAATGTCTCCCATCAGATAATAAAAGCCGTTCCCTGCTACTTTTCTGGCGCTGTCCAGATCCAGACCCTGAAAACGCTCCATGATCTGCGCATGATAAGGAATCTCAAAATTTGGCGTCACTGGCTCTCCGTATTTTTGCACTTCCACATTCTCACTGTCATCTTTTCCTATTGGTACGGAAGGATCGATGATATTTGGAATAACCATCATGATTTTTGTAACTTTTTCCTGAAGTTCTTCTTCCAATGCCTCCAATTCTTCCAGGCGCTTAGCGCCTGCATTCACCTGCGCTTTCATTGCCTCCGCCTCGTCTCTTCGCCCCTGTCCCATCAGTGTGCCGATCTGTTTGGAAAGCTTCTTACGGTCTGCGCGCAGTGCATCTGCCTCCTGTTGAGTCTTTCTTGCCTGTGCATCCAGCTCAATGACTTCATCTACCAAAGGCAGTTTGCCGTCCTGGAATTTATTGCGAATATTTTGCTTTACCACTTCTGGATTTTCTCTTAAAAATTTTAAATCAATCATGATCTTCCTCCTAAGATAATTTATAATGTGAAATGTGTCAATTCCGCCATTGATGATTCTTTGATATTTTTCAAACTCGTAGCAGGTTTATTATATCCTAAATATGGCTGAATTACAACAATTTTCCCTGTATGCGAATGATCGCCATTTTTCCTTTGACAACCGCAATGAAATAATTTATGATGTTGCCAGTAACGTACGCTTGGATTTTCTTTGTGCCTGATTTTGCAAGAAGCGTTTTTATCAGATGTGCACAAATTTATGAATCGTGCCTGGATGGTACGTTGATTAACATTCCGAGACTACATAGTACCGAAAAGGAGGTTATCTCATGCTCTGGGACACACATATGCACACGCACTTTTCTTTTGACAGCGAAGCTGACAGCCTGGAACTTATACAAGCTGCAAAAAAAGCGGGCCTTGCTGGAATCTGTTTTACCGATCACCTGGATCTGCTATCTCTAGCGGATGTCCCGGATGACCTTCCTCTGGATATTCCACAATATTTTGCGGAAATGGAACGCTTAAAGGCACAGTTTCAAGATCAGCTTGCGATAAAAATCGGCGTAGAGCTGGGACTTCAACCCTTTTTAAGGCAACTGCTTCCCCATATGGTTAACAGTTATCCCTTTGATTTGGTAATCGGTTCCTCACACATGGTAAACGGTGAAGATCCTTATTACCCAGAATATTTTTCTGGCAAGACAGAAGATCATGCATATCGGGAATATTTTGAATCCATCTTAGAAAATCTGGCAGTTTTTGACTGTTTTGACGTGTATGGCCATCTGGATTATATCGTGCGCTATGGTCCAAACAGAAATCAATTTTATACTTATGAAAAATTTGCAGACGTGCTGGAAGAAATTCTGCGGACTTTAATCCAAAAGGGAAAAGGCATCGAAATCAATACCGGAGGCTTTAAATACGGCCTTGGTCATCCAAATCCGACCGAGGCAATTTTAAAACGCTACCATGAACTAGGGGGGGAAATCCTCACCATTGGCGCAGACGCCCATTCCCCAGAACATGTGGCGTACGATTTCCATAAAGTGCCACAAATCCTTTCAGCATGTGGTTTCCAATATTATACTGTTTTTGAAAGCAGAAAGCCTATTTTCTATCCCTTGTGAGATAAGCGCATGGCGATAATGAGGCTCCTTGTTAATTTCCTCTTTGCTTGCTACCACGCTTTCCCAAAACTATCTCTTTGCTTTCCGGTAGCCTGCCTCGACTGCTTCCTGCTCTGTACGAAAGATCACCAAGTTTTTCGAATCTTCCATCTCTTCATAAGCCGCCTGACCGGGACAATGATATATCATCGATTTGGAATTTCCGCGGATCTGTCCTTGTTCCTCTACAGGCTCTGACTGGGTTTGTTCTCCGATGCTGCTTTCCCCAGTTGCATAATCAATCTGGATTCCAGGCTGGACATTATATACAAAGACATTAAAGCAAACGCCGTCTCCCTGGTCCTCCACAGAATACGCTTCCATCTGCACTCCCTTGGCAAGAAGGTTATCCCCCTCAAAGATCGGAGTTACACGGTAAAGCACATGATTGCCTGTCTCTTTGACATAGTCAGCCGTCATATTCTCAAAGGGAAGCATCCCGTCGACATTCATATACCTCGTTCCCGTTATGAGATTTTTTTGATTTGCATTTTCCGCTGTAAGCTGATAGCCGATCAAATGGCAGCGGTTATAAAGATACTTTCCATCTACCACGTCATATTTTACAGTATGCCATCCAGTAGGCTTTATCTTTCCAATGCCTTCTCTTTTTTCTACAGGCATTAAGTCCTTGCCCACATTTGCAAAAGCCGCCTGGCATCTTCCCATAGCATCCAACTCACTGTAAGACTCAAAGGAAGTTTCCGTCAAATCTTCTTCCTTAAAATCTGGTTGGTTTTCCTGAAGCACCACGTATGGCTCTCCGCTGTATTCTGGTATATCCGAAAGAGAAAATGACTGCTCTTTCGACTGTTTTCCCCTAAAATCGCCAATCTGCTCTAGTCCCTCACATGCCGTCAGTGAAAAACAACATAACATCCATAACAGCAACAAACATTTCCCAAATGTTCTCTTCATAATTTCCTCCATTCTGTGCGCTTTTGGGCACAATCTCCTTGTGCTACTTGATCACTGGCCTGTAACATACTTCGGTTATTTTTTCATGAGAATTTCCGGAAAACTCTCTTACCGCTCTCTTGCGCCATTCTGACAAATCCAAATCCAGACGAAAATCCCCTGGATAACTGCGATTCCACCAGAAAATGATCATTTCCTCAAGTTTCTTTTGCACCATGCTTAAGTGTTGATTCTCCACCAAGCAGAATTCGCCACTGCCCGCCTTATGTATAAATTCCTCGTCTTCCACCGCTCCCTCTAATGTCCCATACAATTGATACGAATAGGAATTCATCCATAATCTCTTGCCTTTGCAAATCTGCTCAATCCGCTCTGACACAGCCTTGTCTCTGCTCTGCCGCCTGCCATGAAACATCATGCCTTGATTTTCATCTAAACATACGATTACGATCATAATCTCCTCCATTCTGTGCGCTTTTTAGCACAAACAGGTAGCTTGGGGATGTCGCACGAAGATATTTACTTGTTCAAAAGGTCTTGCCGCTTATGCTGCAAAGACAGAATGCACAAAATAATTCTGGGAAGCTAGCTTCTCAATATAATCTTGGTGCATTTTGTTTGCATCGCTTTGCAATGGAAACCTTGAGAACAAGTAAATATCTTCGTGCGACAACCGCTCTTTCCTACATTCTCTTTTAAATATACGTTTACACCATTCGACACAGGGAATCCACAGCAGAAACTCATGGTTGCGCAACTTTAACAACCATGGCGAAATACTCCTTATCATTTGAATTATATGCGATTTTAGTAGTAAGTTCAATAAAGAATGAAATTTAAGTATGAGGAAACTCAAACGAATAAAAGCTTGCATTTTTTCAATAATTTGTTATAATAGGGATATGCAGATATAGTTCATTGGTAGAACACCAGCTTCCCAAGCTGGGGAGGCGGGTTCGATTCCCGTTATCTGCTTAGAAGCCAAGCATGTTGGATAAGCCAGCATTCTTGGTTTTTTCTTTTGAATGAAAACAATGATATTCACTACGCATCCCTTGACGACAGGTCTTGAGGAAAGCGCGCATCCCCTGGGGATCTTTTATCTAATAATCAGTTTCAATGAAAGTTCCTATAAGGCAAAAACAGAGAATGGAAAACTTCTTCACAGATACTTCCCATTCTCTGTTAAAAACGGGCTGTCAATTGTTGCAGTGCAATCAAAGCAACCGTTTATGAAATCGCCAGTTCTAACGCCCCTCTTTGCCCGTTTTCTTTATTCGTCATTCTCTGCTAAAAGCTTCCAATTCTCTGACTTTCGCACCATCCGTCAAGCTATACTCTGCAACTTTTCCATTGTCGCCCGCCAGAAAGAATCGGTCGCCTATATAGGTCCCCCGCAGTCCCCAGCGCCATTCCTCGCCGTCTCCGCAGTCAATTTTCATAATTTCTTGGAACTCGCCGTTTTCAAAAGAGTACAACAGATACGCATAGCTGGATGTTTCATCATAATCCTCTGCTAAAAATCCAAAAAGATTCTTTTGGGGATCAATAAGCACCGCTTTGTAATTGTAAAGAGCCTCCGAATATTCGTATTCCTGCAAATGAACTTTAGACTGTTCCTTTACATCAGCAGGATTGGATATGTCAAACATCGAAAGCTTGATGCCGTTTGTGCGCCCATTCTCATCTGCCTCCATCCCGATTCCCAAAAGCAAATTGTCTGCGTAGAAATGCAGGTATTCCGAGAACCCATTAATCTTAAGCTCCCCTAAAATCTTAGGCTTACTGGGGTTGGATAAATCCACCGAGAACAGGGGATCCGTTTCACGAAAGGTTACAAAATACCCGGCATCGCCCATAAACCTTGCAGAATAAACACGCTCATCCTTTGCAAGATTCTCAATCTTTCCCGCTACTTTCAAATCCTGATCCAAGACATACAGGCTGTTGGTGGTCTGGGTGTCTGCCGCATCATAGCCAACGACTTCCCCACTGATATCATCTACCACTTTCTCTACAGTGCCAGATTCCACAGTGGTAACCAAGCGCAAGTGGTCTTGATATTCATTCATCGCCATATCGTCACGCAGCGTCCCTTCCACAATGCCTTCGGCTTCCTTATACATCCTGCCGTCTTTATATGCGTATCGGTAGAGCCTGGTGCTATCCGTATTTCTTCCCTCCTTATCATAATCCATATATTGGGTATCTGCGATGTAAATATTCTTGCTGCTGACATAAAATTTATCCGCTGAGGTAACCAGCGCTTTGGAGTCTGCAAATTCGTCTGGATGTTCCATGTTCACAGAAGCCATGACCAGGTAAGAAGCGACGGACTCACCTTTGGGAAGCGTAATCCTGTCTGCTTCCATAGGCTTGCCATCCAGCGTCGGCACATATGCGCTAATATTTTCTTTCGAGCTGGGCCTGCTGGTATCACAGGTGGTAAAGAAATAAAGATAACCATCTGAAATCCTGGAGTCCCGATAGCTGCCCTTGACGGTAAAAGTATGATACTCTTTGGGATTGCCGCGGTCGGCAATATCATAAACATGAATTCTACAGTATGCATGCCCGACGGGAAGCTCTATATCCGTCGTATTTACCCCCTTGATCAATTTCTCTATCCCATCCTTTATTAGCTGTATAAAGCCACTTTCATCAGACTCTTGAAACAAATGCTCTGTCTCTCTCGTCTCTGGCTGCTCAGCTGAAACGCCTTGCGCCCATCCAGGCTCTATAATCACCAATTTATCTTGCCACACATAAATATCCTGGATATTTTGAAAGCCCCCGATCAATGCTGTTTCTGCCAGTCCGTCTTTGGTATCCACAATTCTGACTCCTGCCCTCCCTGCATCATTCTCCAAATAAAATACCTTGTATAAATACCTGCCGTCATTTTTTATAATATCGGCTTCCTCTACATCCCTTTCCTGCTGATTTGTCTTGCCATGATCCCCGTCTGCAGCGTCCTGCGCCGCACCGCCATCCTCGTTTGCCCCCCTGTCCACACCGCCAGATTCGAAAGCACTCTCTGAAGGAGTGTCTTGGGGCGTGCTTTCCGCTCCTTCGGCGCTACCTGTTTCCTCAAAGACAGATTCCGCAGTATCCGTGGCAGACTCATCCAAAGCGTATACTTCATCCTTTGTATAAAGCGTTTCTCGTTCTGTCCATGCCTTGTCAAAAGACTGGTACAATTCCTCGTAAGTAGTCTCCTCTTCTTCCAGCGGCGACTTTCCACTTGCAAGGTCCTCTGTCTGCTTTGATGCCTCGTTTCTTGCAGTGAAAATCTCCCAGTCGATGTTTTTTCCTGTTGCAAATAAAAGCAATGCCAGACAGGCTGCCGTTGCAAAACTGCCACCCCACCAGAGTCTATAGGTTCTCTTTTTTCTTTGGTTTTCTTGATCTTTTTTATTCATAGGCTCCTCTCCCTTCTGCCCTAAGCTGGATGTCTGCCGCCGTAGCCATTCTTCCATTTGTTCTGGCAAGAGTGTCTGTGGTATCTCTTGATCTTCGGCGCTTTTTTGCAAAAATTTCCTGAGTTCTATTTCTTGTGGCTTCTTTTCCATATCGCTCTTATGCATTATCACACCTCCAATTTGTTTCTCATTTTTTGAAGCGCCCTCCGATACCTGGAACGGATGGTGCTGTGATTTTGATTCAGCATTGCGGCAATCTCCTGGCTGGTATAACCTCCAAAGACAGAGAGTGCGACAATCAGCCGTTCTTCTTCCTTAAGTTCCCAGAAAACTTGCTTTACCGCAGAACCCATGGCAAAATCTGCCTCCTGCGACAGTTCACGTTCCCTGGATAAAGGCAAATCTTGAATATCTTCCTCCCGGCGAAACCAGGTTTTCATCCTCCTTCGGCACCGATTCACCAAGATCTGCATGATCCAGGGAGCAAACTTCTCCTTGTCCCTGAGTTGATGAAACTTCTCATATGCAGTCAGTACCGCGTCCTGCACTGCATCCTCCGCTTCTTGCTGGTTCCTCATATAATATAAAGCGGTTCGGTACATCTGTGGATAGACCTCCTCATAATGCCGCATAAACTCTTCCATACGTCCTCAGCCTCCCTTGAAATGCATTTCATCTTATTAGAGCCATATTTCTTGTAAATTGTTGCATACACTTTATCATAATCGGAGCGTTTATTCCTCCTATGATGAAGCAAGGCAGGAACTCCTTTCAAAACCTGAATGGATAATTCCTGCCTCACATAATCATACATCGACGTACTTAAACGCCTCCTCCAGCTTCGTTGCGGAAATCTGTAATTTTAAACTTGCCAAGATGGTCGATCAGCTCATTGGAAACATTCTTTACCTGCTCTGTAGATTCCTCGCATTCCTCCACAATCTGACCAAAGGCATCCATGGCGTTCAGAGTTTCCCTAGCCCTTTCTGCATTCTCTTGCGTCGCCTGCGTCAACGCTTCAATCCCGCTGGCAGCCGCTTCTTTGGAAGATTTCAGACCCGCAGCTTGTTCTGTAATCTCATGGATGCTTTCATCCGCCTCGGCAATCTTGCAATTTAATGTTTCCATGAGTTCTCTGGCCTTGGCAAATTTATCTGTCTGCCCAGTAAGAGAGCTCGCAACCTTTTGTGCAGCCTTTGCACTGGCATCCGAATGGCTCGTCAGCTCATTGGCTATGCCGTTCGTCCGTTCCAAAGCCTCCCTGAGACGGTCTGCAAGCGCCTGGCTGTCTTCCGCTTGCTGCGCAAATCCCTTGCCTTTCTCGCCAGCCCTTGTCGCCTCTATGCTGGCATTGAGCGCAAGCAGGTTCGCCTGGCCGGAAATTCCAGTCATCAATTCCGCTAAAATACGAATCTGTGCGGCCGACTGGCTTGCCGCGCCTGTATGCGCCTGCATTTCAGTAATTGCCTCGCTTCCTGCCTCATGGGCACGTGCCAAGACAGTCATCAATTTTCCTGCCTCCTGACCGCTTTCTTTCATCTTTCCTGCACACGCTGTCAAGGCGCCTGCATGCTCCGCGATCCCGTCGGCGGCATGATTGATGTCTTCCATCTTAGAACCAATCTCGCTGGTTCTCTCTGACTGGTAAACCGTGTTTTCACTAATTGTTTTCACTTCTTTGTCGACCTGCGTCATAGCTGTCGACATATCCCGAAAGGATTGGGTAAAGTCATCTGACACCTCTCTCAAGGAAACGGTAGCGCCTTTTACTTCCATAATGATTTGTTCCATAGAAGCCGCCATTTTATTCATGGAAGCCACCAGCTCTCCAAGCTCCTCCTGACGCTCGACAAGGCCACTTTCTTTCCTGGCAAGTGTTTCCTCTGCAGCCTGATCCAGATGTTGTGCAAATCCCTGCACGCGGTCTGTCATCCGTTTTGCCAGCACAAACAACGCTGCCAGCACGCATGCCAGCACCACGGCTACAGACATTGTACCTGCCATCGCCGACATCCTGTCATTTGCCACAAGCTGCAAGATTAAGGCTGAAATGACCCCTGCCAATATCACTAGAACTGCCATGGGTCCAAATGTTCCCGGCAGCATGCTTGCGGATTGTTCCGTATCTTTCACTTCAAACTCCTCCTTGGCATTTCTCTGTTTTCTTAGCCAATGGTTCGTTCTCTAAAACAAACCTCTGCTTCAAAAATATTATACGGCTTTTCCAGTCAGATTTCCAGTATTATTTTGCAGCTTCAAGCCCTGGCACTTTTCCAGTATAGAGCTGATAATACCTGCCTTGCCTTTTTATCAATTCCTGATGGGTGCCTCTTTCTATCACGCTTCCCTGTTCCAATACCATGATGCAGTCGCTGTTTCGCACTGTCGAGAGACGATGAGCGATCACAAATGTGGTTCTTCCTTTCATTAATTTATCCATGCCGTCCTGCACCAACCGTTCCGTCCGGGTGTCGATGGAACTAGTCGCCTCGTCCAGGATCAATACTGGGGGATCTGCGATTGCCGCTCGTGCAATGGCAAGAAGCTGCCTCTGCCCCTGGCTTAAATTGGCCCCATCTCCGGTAAGCATAGTCTGATAACCTTCTGGCAGCCTGCGAATGAATCCGTCCGCATTGGCAAGCTTTGCCGCCGCAAGCACTTCCTCATCGGTGGCGTCTAGTTTGCCATAGCGAATATTTTCCATCACGGTATTGGTAAACAGATGGGTATCTTGCAGCACGATCCCTAGCGAACGGCGCAAATCCGCTTTCTTGATCTTATTGATATTGATCCCGTCATAACGAATCTTCCCATCCTGGATATCGTAGAAACGATTAATCAAGTTGGTGATGGTGGTTTTTCCCGCTCCTGTCGAGCCGACAAAAGCAATCTTTTGTCCGGCATTGGCATACATTTTCACATGATGCAGCACGATTTTTTCTGGATTATACCCAAAATCCACATCGTCAAACACCACGTCTCCCGTAAGCTCCACATAATCCGTGACATTCTTTGCCTGATGATAATGCTTCCATGCCCAAAGCCCGGTACGTACCTCGGACTCCGTAAGCACGCCGTCTTCTTTTCTGGCATTCACAAGCGTCACATAGCCTTCGTCCGTCTCTGGCTGTTCCTCCATCATCGCAAAAATGCGCTTCGCTCCTGCCATCGCCATAACCACGCTGTTAAGCTGTTGGCTCACCTGGCTGATTGGCATGTTAAAGCTGCGGTTAAAAGTAAGAAAGCTTGCAAGCCCTCCCAAAGTAAATCCACCTACCCCGTTGAGCGCAAGAATCCCGCCCACCATGGCGCAAAGCACATAACTGACATTTCCAAGCTGCATCGTTACCGGGCCTAACATATTTGCAAACTTATTCGCCTGGCTGGCACTTTCATATAACTGCTGGTTGAGCTGATGGAATTGCTTCAGGCTTTCTTTTTCATGACAAAATACCTTCACTACTTTCTGTCCTTCCATCATTTCCTCAATGTAGCCGTTGACCTTGCCGATCTCCTTTTGCTGCGCGACAAAATATTTTCCGCTTCTGCCTGCAAAAGACTTGGTTGCAGACATCATCAGCCATACCATCACAAGCGTCACTGCCGTCAGAGGGATATTTAGCGCCATCATGCTCGCCAGGACGCTGATAATGGTTACCGCGCTGGCAAAAACCTGCGGCATGCTCTGGCTGATCATTTGACGGAGCGTGTCAATATCATTCGTGTATACGGACATGATATCCCCATGGGCATGGGTATCAAAATACCGGATGGAGAGACTTTCCATATGGGTAAACAAATCATCTCTGAGTCTCTGCAGCGTGCCCTGGGTGACTTTTACCATAATCCGATTGTAAATCCAGGTGGAACACGCCCCAATCCCATAGATGGCGCCTACTTTCAAAATCGCCTCTGCCAGTGGACCGAAATCCGGGCGCTCTGCGCCGATCATTGGCAAAATATAGACGTCAATCAAAGTCTGCATAAACAAAGTTCCCTGGACATTGGCAAGCACTCCCACAAAAATGCCTATCACCACTGCCAGCATATGCCACTTATAACTTGCGAATACATAATTCATGAGCCGAAAAAAGATCTTCCAGTCCATGCTTTTTGCTGGAGTTTTTGACACAGGTTTCTTTCCCGCCATTAATTGTCACCTCCTTCGTCAAAATCCCCGCCCCCATTGGTCTGGGATTCATACACGTCCCGATATATCTCGCAGCGAGCAAGCAATTGTTCATGAGTTCCAAAATCTTCCACCTTGCCATTATCCATGACTATGATACGGTCTGCGTTTTGAACGCTAGAAATCCGCTGGGCAATGATCAGCTTCGTGGTATCAGGAATCTCCTCTGCAAAAGCCTTGCGTATCTTACTGTCCGTCGCCGTGTCTACGGCGCTGGTGGAATCGTCCAGAATCAATATCTTCGGCTTTTTGAGCAGCGCGCGGGCAATGCACAGACGCTGTTTCTGTCCGCCTGAGACATTGCTTCCTCCTTGTTCGATATATGTGTGATATCCTTCTGGGAACTGCTTGATAAATTCATCGGCACACGCCATTTTACAGACTCTGATACAATCTTCTTCTGTGGCATCTTGATCTCCCCAGCGCAGGTTTTCTAAAATGGTTCCAGAAAAGAGCACATTTTTCTGAAGCACCACGGATACCTGGTTGCGTAAAGCTTCCATATCATAATCTCGCACATCGATTCCGCCCACAGACACTGATCCCGCCGTCACATCATAAAGGCGGCTGATTAAGCTGACCAAGCTGGACTTGGCGCTTCCGGTTCCCCCGATAATCCCAATCGTTTCTCCTGCCTCGATTTCCAGGCTGATATCTTTTAACACTTGCTCTTTACTGTCCTTGGCATAGGCAAAGTCGACATGATCAAAGACGATTCTTCCATCTGGGACCTGCCGCTCTGGTTTTGCAGGATTGGAAAGGCTGCTCTTTTCATTAATCACTTCTGCGATTCGCTCTGCGCTGGCAGTGCTCATCGTCACCATCACAAAGATCATTGACAGCATCATCAAACTCATCAAAATATTCATGCAGTAAGCCAGCAGGCTCATAAGCTGCCCTGTAGTTAACTGATCCCATACAATCATTTTCGCACCCAGCCAGCTTATGGCAAGAATGCAGCCATACACGGTAATCTGCATCAGCGGCGCATTCCAAGTAAGAATATTTTCCGCCTTGGTAAACATCCTGCAAATACTCTCGCTTGCCTTGGTAAACCGCTGATTCTCATAATCTTCCCGGACATATGCTTTCACTACCCGGATTGCAGACACATTTTCCTGAACGCTTGCATTCAGCTCGTCATACTTAGGGAAAATTTCTTTGAAATACCTGGTAGCCTTGTTCATAATCAGAAACAGACAGCCACCCAGCGCCACTACTGCGATCAGGTAAATGCTTGCCAGTTTTCCATTGATCAAAAATGCCATAATCATCGCTGTCACCATGCTAAAAGGCGCACGGACGCACATCCGCAGAATCATCTGATAAGCATTCTGGATATTCGTCACATCCGTGGTCAGCCTGGTGACAAGCCCAGCAGTAGAAAATTTGTCGATATTGGCAAAAGAAAAGTTTTGAATGTTCTCAAACATGCTTGCCCGCAGATTCCTGGCGAGCCCCGCCGAGGCATTTGCCGCATATTTTGCTCCCAACATCCCTGCAATCAGTCCCAAGACTGCCACTGCTAGCATAATTCCCCCAGTCTGGTAAATGAACCTCATGTCTCCTTTGGTTACTCCCTCGTCAATGATGGCGGCCATCAGAAGCGGTATTGCCATCTCCATGATCACTTCCCAGATCATGAATACCGGGGTCAGCAGAGAGTCCCGCCGGAATTGTTTCACTTGCCCTAAGATTGTCTTGATCATTTACTATCCTCCTTTTTATTAATATTATCCATATCTGTGCTGCCTTTTACGGAATCTATTATATTGGATAAAATTTTTAATGTAAACACAAGAAGCCAATTTGAGTTTCCCCATTTTGCAATTCATAGTGCCAAAAGGTCTTGCTGCCTTTGGCAACATAGACATCTTGCACAAAAAGTGTTTTCATCACTTTGTGACGGAAGCCTTTTGACGCTATGAATTGCAAAATGGGGAAACTTAAAAAGAAGCCAAATCTTGACTTATTTACCAAACAGACGTAATATAGAATGTGAATAGTTTTCTATCTTCCACGAATTGCCTGATAGAAAGATAACGCAAAAAACAGATAGAGGAGGATCAATGATGTACGAAATGAAGCCTGAATATTACACTGGGATAGAGATGATTGACCAGGAACATGCCAGACTGTTTGAACTTGCACAGGAAACGCACGACCTGCTTTACAATGATTTTCTACAGGATAAGTCTGATAGCCTGCTACACCTGATTTCTGAATTAATCAACTATACCCGGACACATTTTTCGCATGAGGAAGAATATCAAAAGAGCATCGGTTATGCCGAATTAAAACAACATGCCGCACAGCACCGAGCGTTTGAAGAACGTCTGATGGCAGTTGACTTAGACGCCCTTGAAAATGATTTCGAAAGGCAGAATGACGCCGTAGAATCTTTGTTGAATTTTCTCGTAACATGGCTGGTAAATCATATTCTGGAAGTAGATATGAAATATGTAGAAAATAAATAAACAAGAAGCATTCGATGCCAGTCAGCATTCTCTTAGCTTAACGAAAGAAATGCTGACAGGCATCAAAATCTTCCTAATCTCAAAGTTTATCAATATGGTTTTTCAATAAGAGACGGTTTGGAAGTCAATGATTATATAATTGGAGCAGAGTGGCTGCCGGTGAATGAAAAAGAAGTTTTTGATAGGGCTGAGAATAGATTTACATTTGGAAAATCATACGAAAAAGATTTAAAAAAATTGACAAAGTTAGAGATTATAGGTTATATATTGATACATTAGATTATTTTGCTGATGGAAAAGTGAAAAAACTTATCGATGAATTTAAGAATTATTTAAAAAAGAATTTTAACGTTCATTTTGCAGTGATCATCGAATCACGCATCAAAGTCATGTTATCGGGAATAAGCATATCGAACAAATTTTAACATTACGATCTCTTGTTTCGTACGATTTCATTGGTTTTATTGCTAAAATCGCATATAATAAAGATATCTCAAATAAAAGGAGGATTCGTCATGGTTGTTACAGCAACAGAATTTAAAGCTAATTTCGGAAAGTACCTTGAATTACTTACCAAGGAAGATATCTTTATAACCCGTAATGGAAAAACGGTCGCTAAAGTAGTAAATCCACAGGTTTCTGCTGTGGATACCCTGCGTGGGATGCTTGGCGACATCTCCTCTGGTATTGATATGGATTCCTTACGAGAGGAGCGTTTGTTAAAATATGAAAATAATGTGTGATACGAACATAATCATTGATGTATTATTGGAAAGAGAACCTTTTGTAGAAGATTCTTACAAGATTCTGAAGCTTTGCGAAGAACATAAAATAGACGGTTTTGTATCAGCATCTTCAGTTACCGACATCTTCTATCTTGTAAGAAAATATACTCATAACACACAGCAGGCATATAAGGCAGTTGGAAAACTATTGGAAATTGTCAAAGTTTGCAGCGTTACGAATAATGATGTTCTTATTGCATTTCAGAAAAAGGCAAAGGATTTCGAGGATTGTCTTGTTGCTACTTGTGCCAAATCTATACATTGTGATTATATTGCCACCCGAAATAAAGGAGACTTTGAAGGCCTTGGCATTCCCGTGCTTACCCCGGCTGAAATTCTTTTGAAAATCATATAACTCACGCTTCACGGAAAATTTTCTTATTTCCTAACTGTAGAATGGAGGCTGTCGCACTAAGATATTTACTTGGTCAAAAGGTTTTCATTGCAAACCTTTTGACCAAGTAAATATCTTAGCAACACCCCCAATGCTCGTTATTTCTATGGACAAAATCACAAATCTTAAACATAGTTTTGGTTTTTCTCCCTATCTGCTTTCATCCATATATTGTATACAAGCTGCATTTTGCAACTGCCCTGGCACCTCTCAAACAATCGTCCCGCCGACGACCACCGTATCTCCTTGATAAAATACCACTGCCTGTCCCGGCGTAATCGCCCGCACAGGCTCCAAAAACTCACAGCGCACCTTGTCTTTTTCTATTTTGCGAATCACGCAGGGTGCTCCTTTATGACTATAGCGGATCTTTGCCATCACTTCCATCTCTGCTTCCAAGTCAGGAATGGACATGAAATTCAACTGATCTGCCTCAAGCGTTGTTGCAAATACTTCTTCGCCGCCGCCCAGCACCACCTCATTGGCCTCTGGACGAATCTCAGTCACAAACAGAGGCGTTCCCAGCGCAATCCCAAGTCCTTTCCGCTGTCCCACCGTATAATGAGTAATCCCTTTATGCCGCCCTAATATCTTGCCTTCCCTGGTGACAAAATTGCCTTCGGGAGGCACTTTGCCTTTCGCTTCCCGGTCAATAAAGCCCGCATAATCATGATCAGGAATAAAGCAAATTTCCTGGCTGTCTGGCTTATCTGCCGTGCGAAGACCAATGTCCTTTGCCATGGAGCGAATCTCTTCCTTGGAATAATCGCCCACGGGCATCTTAGTATGCGCAAGCTGGTCCTGGGTCAAATTATAGAGCGCATATGTCTGATCTTTAGCAGAAGTCACAGATTTCTGTAACGAAAGCCTTCCGTTTTCTAATCTGGCAATCCTGGCATAATGACCAGTTGCAATATAATCCGCACCAATGTCGACGCTTCGTTTCAACAAAGATTCCCACTTTAGATAACGATTGCAAGCGATACAGGGATTGGGCGTGCGCCCTCTTAAATACTCCGCCATAAAATAATCGATAACGTGTTTTTTAAATTCGGCTCTAAAATTCATTACATAATAAGGAATATCAAGCATCGCCGCCACCCGCCTTGCATCCTCTACGGCTGACAAGCCACAGCATCCGCCGTTTTCTTCCTGGACCTGCCATTCCTCTTCCTGCCAGATCTGCATGGTGACGCCGATCACCTCATATCCCTGTTCTTTTAAAAGCCATGCTGCCACCGAGGAATCGACACCCCCGGACATCCCTACCACAATCTTTTCTCTCTTCATAGACGATTTTAATAATCCTCTTCTTCCTCTTCTTCGCTGATATCATTCTTAGGCTTTTCCAAGCCCTCAATCTGAATCCCGTTTTTCTCGGCATAATCCCACAACGCCGCATGAATCGCCTCTTCCGCCAACAGGGAGCAATGTACTTTCACTGGCGGAAGCCCGTCCAGCGCTTCCATGACCGCCTTATTGGTAACCTGCAGCGCTTCCTGAATGGTCTTGCCCTTCACCAGCTCCGTAGCCATCGAGCTGGTAGCCACTGCAGCGCCGCATCCAAAAGTTTTAAATTTTACATCCTGTATGACGCCACTCTCGTCAATATCCAGAAAGATCCGCATGATATCTCCGCATTTTGCATTTCCCACGGTTCCCACGCCGCTGGCATTTTCAATTTCCCCTACATTTCTTGGATTTTTAAAGTGGTCCATGACCTTTTCACTATACATTTGTCTTCCTCCAGATTTTTATCAATCATTCTAACTGTTTTTTCACAATAAATGTTATTTCTTCTTCATATAGTCTTCATACAGCGGCGACATTTCCCGAAGCTGGCCAACGATCTCTTTGATGGCGTCCACTGTAAAGTCAATATCCTCTTTGGTCGTATCGCTCCCAAGAGTCAGGCGCAAAGAGCCATGAGCGATCTCATGAGGCAGGCCAATCGCCAGAAGCACATGGGACGGATCCAAAGAGCCTGAGGTACATGCAGATCCCGAAGAACCGCAAATTCCCTTCATATCCAGCATAATCAGCAGAGATTCACCCTCTACAAACTGAAAGCACAGATTGACATTGTTCGGCAGACGGTTTGAGCGGTCGCCGTTGACCCTGGTGAAAGGAATTTCTTTGAGCACCCGTTCCATCAGATAGTCCCTAAGCTCTCTCTCTCTGTCGGTGCGTTCTTTCATCGTAGCAAGCGCAAGTTCCACCGCTTTGCCAAATCCCACAATGCCGGGCACATTCTCTGTTCCCGCACGTCGTTTTCGCTCCTGCGCGCCGCCATGTAAGAAAGAACGTATTTTTATGCCTTTGCGGATATAAAGAAATCCAATTCCCTTAGGACCGTTTAATTTATGACCGCTGCTGCTTAACATGTCGATATTAAGCTGGTCCACATTAATTGGAAGCTGCCCAAATGCCTGTACTGCGTCCGTATGAAACAGAACGCCGTGCTCTCTGGCAATTTTTCCGATCTCAGCTACTGGCTCTATGGTTCCAATCTCGTTATTAGCAAACATAATGGAAATCAAGATCGTATCTGGACGAATCGCTTTCTTCAACTCTTCCAGCTTTACCACCCCGAACTCATCCACATCCAGATACGTCACCTCATACCCATTCTGTTCTAACCACTGGCAAGTATGCAAGATGGCATGATGTTCAATTTTACTGGTAATGATGTGTCTTCCCTTGTCCTTATAGGCTTCAGCCGCAGCTTTTAACGCCCAGTTATCCGACTCGCTGCCCCCGGCCGTAAAATAAATTTCGTTTTCTTTTGCTCCAATGGCGGCTGCAATTGTCTCCCTTGCGCTGGAGATAGCCTCCTTGCTCTTGCCGCCAAATTCATATACCGTAGATGCATTGCCATAAAACTCACTAAAATATGGAAGCATCGCCTCCACGACCTCCGGCGACGTTTTAGTTGTCGCCGCATTATCCAGATATATCATTTTCTTCATAATTTCCTCCATTCTGTGCGCTTTTCAGCACATACAGGTAGTTCGTGAAAGATTTTTCGCGTTCTTTCACGCTTTCCTCTTTTCTGTGCGCTTTTCAGCACATACAGGTAGTTCGTGAAAGATTTTTCGCATTCTTTCACTCTTCAATATCTCTATATGTTTGTCTTTCTTATTGAATCTCCCTGCTCTCCTTTACCAATTCACCAATATTGATGCTGTCCACCGTGTCATTGATGCTGTCATTGATCCGTTTCCACACAATCTTGCTGACACACTGGGAGGAGCTGCTGCAGTGGGATGATGTGTGATTGTCAATTCCTGCGCACTCCACAGGAGTTAAATCCCCTTCTAAAGCCCGCAGCACGTCTCCCACTGAGATCTCCCCAGCGGGACGGGCGATGCTATAGCCGCCGTTAACTCCTCTGACGCTTTTGACAAGCCCAGCTTTTTTAAGCTTTGCCATAAGCTGTTCTAAGTAACTGACCGAAATCTCCTGACGCTGGGCAATGCTCGTCAAAGATACCGGCTGGCTCTCTGCGCAAACTGCCAGATCAATAAAAGCGCGCAGCCCATACCTTCCTTTTGTAGATAATTTCAATCTCTCACCTTCTATCTGCTTTCCGCAGGAACTTGTGGATTCCTGCTCCCTGCAAATCCCTAGTATTTTAGTGGGAATTTATCCTAAACGCATAGTACCATGGTTTTATTCTGATGTCAAGTTGATTTTTCTATGCATGGCGGCATACATGAATTTTCAAACACGCCCCAGCATATAATTGAAATAATCTTTCATGATAGCTGGAGTATATATGAGATCTGATTCACTTGGCAAACATCCACTTATTACGGGCACGCTGCTTTTGACGCTCACAGGGGTATTTTCACGGATTATTGGCTTTTTCTATAGAATATTCCTTTCTCAGGCAATTGGTGCCGAAGGAATGGGAATTTACCAACTGACCATTCCGATACATATTCTTACAATTTCCATAACTTCCTCGGCGATACAGACTGCCATTTCACGGTTTGTCGCCCAAGCCGCGGCAGCCCAGGCTTCCTCTGGCGGCAGCACGGCTCCTGTCAGGAAACGTTGTAACGAAAGCTGTTATCTGAGCGCCGGATTAATACTGTCTTTGTCGCTTTCCTTTTTCTGCACTTTTTTGCTGTACCGGCTGGCAGAACCGATCGCCGTACGTTTTTTAGAGGAGCCAAGATGCGCCCCCCTGCTTCAGATTCTGGCATTTACCATACCTTTCGGCGCTATCCATTCCTGTATCAACGGCTATTTTTACGGCTTGAAAAAAACCTTCGTCCCTGCCGCTTCCCAACTATTGGAGCAGCTTGCCCGGGTGATAAGCGTCTGGCTGTTCTTTCAGATTTCCCTCGAAAAATACCAGAAAATTTCTTTAAATCTCGTAGTATGGGGAATGGTCATCGGAGAACTGGCCGCCGTGTTGTTCTCGGTCAGCTTTCTTCGCAAGAAAAAAAGTCATGGCAACAGGCTTCATGCCCTGAAACAGATATTTTTGATGTCTCTGCCCTTAAGCGCTAACCGGGTGCTGGTAAATGTCTTACAGAGCATGGAAGCGGTGATGCTTCCTGGGCAGCTGCGCCTTTACGGCTACACCAGCTCCGAGGCTTTAAGCATCTATGGAATCCTGACTGGAATGGCGCTTCCGATGGTGCTGTTCCCTTCCGTGCTGACCAACTCTGTCTCGGTGATGCTTTTACCGATCATCGCAGAGGCCCAGGAGAAGCAAGAACACCGTTATATCATCAACGCCGTGAAAAAAACCTGCTTTTACAGCCTGTTCCTGGGCTTGTTCTGTACGCTGATGTTCGTGGTTCTTGGCAATTGGATGGGAGAGTTCCTGTTCTCCAACACGCTTGCTGGAACATTCATCGTAACATTAGGCTGGATCTGCCCATTCCTCTATTTGTCCACGACGCTGCACAGCATCTTAAACGGACTCGGCAAGACCACGCACACATTTTTCCTCAATGTCCTTGGACTTGGAATCCGCATCGCCTTCGTGCTGTTTGTCATTCCTGTCTCTGGAATCAAAGGATACCTCTGGGGCACGCTGCTGAGCCAGATTACTATGGCGCTGGGAGCGCTTCTAATGCTACTGGCGCATCGTTCGGGCACCAAAAAAACAGGCAGCTGAAACTACCTCTGCCCAAAAACATGGTACTATAAATCAAACGAAATGCTTTTCGATTTTCTAATTTTGGATTATAATAAACGAGATGCTTTTTACATATGAAGCTTGTAAGAATAGACAAAGGAGAAGCTTATGAAAATCATATTTATCCGCCATGGAGAACCAGATTACGCCATAGATTCCCTGACAGAAAAAGGCTGGCGGGAAGCCAGGCTTCTTGCCAAGAGAACTGCCAAATGGCATGTCACAGATTTTTACTGTTCCCCCCTGGGGCGTGCAAAAGATACTGCCTCCTGTACGCTCCAAAAAACAGGAAGGTCAGCCGAAACCTTAGAATGGCTGCGGGAATTTGAAGCCCCTATCTGGGATGAAATGATGCAGCGGCGCAAAGTGCCATGGGATTTCTATCCGGAATTTGTCACTGCGCATCCAGAACTCTTTGACCTGCGCCATTGGCAGGAAAATGAAGTCATGGCAGAAGGAAAGGTCGGGGAAGAATACTGCCGAATCTGCCAGGAATTAGACCTCCTGCTTGCTGGATATGGATATGTCCGTGACGGCTTGCGTTACCGCACAGGCGAAAATACCCACAAAGAAGCCGTTATCGTATGTTTCTGCCATCTGGGAGTCACCTGCGCCCTAGTCTCACATTTGATCAATACCACTCCAAGCCAGCTCTGGCAAGGCTTTTTCCTTGCCCCCACCTCGGTAACCATCATAGGGACCGAGGAGCGCACGCCTCAAGAAGCTTATTTCCGCTGCCAGGTCATGGGCGACGCCTCTCATCTGCTTCTAGAGGGCGAGCCAATCTCTTACTATGGCTATTTTACAGATCCTTTCCAGGGATAATCGAGAATCCTTACGGCAATCGCCGCCGTGCGTCAGAATTTGCGGAACTCATTGATATCATTCACCAGCTCCCGCACACAACGGATCTGATTATCAAACACTCCCGCCTGATAAAGGTTGATCAAGATCATCCCCACGGGGACGGCAATGATCATCCCCATGATACTGCTGACCTTATACCCAATATACATGAAAAACAAGGTTGCCAGCGGATTCATGCCTATGGTGTCTCCTACGATCTTAGGCTGAATCACCTGGCGCACCACCTGGGTCACTGCATAGAGGATAATTAAGCCTATGGCAAACTGATAATCAGAAGACAAGATCTTGATCACCGCCCAGGGACCCAAGACGGTTCCCGTGCCAAAAAAGGGCAACATATCCAAAAAGGCAATCAAAAACGCCACCAGAAGAACATAGTCCACGCGAAGAATGAGCAGCCCGACCACGAGAATCACATAGACGACCCCCATGATCTTGAACTGTGCCTTAAAATAACCTCCCACCACATGCTTTAAATCTCTTATCACTCCGGTTACCCCGTTCCAGATTCCGGCAGGCGTATGTTCTTTGAGCCCTTTGAGAATCAAATCCCGCTCCGCAATAAAAAAATAAGCAGAAAGCAGCGACATAATGATCGAGATCAAGGTTCCAGGCACATTTTTGGCAAAATTTCCCGCCGCCGCAAACGTAGGCTCTCCGATCGCCTGCATCAGATCTCCGAAATAGCCTGCAAAATCAGCGCTGATTTCTTGTATATTGTGCTGTATATTCTCTGGGAGCCTTTCATAAAGAATTTCCAAATTCTCTCCAATTTCCTGAAAATCTTTCTGGAAATTAGAATAAATCTGCGGCAGATTTTCCACCAAGTTCCCTGCTTCTGCGGCAATTTTAGAAATTCCAAGATAGCCTAAGCCAATCACACCAGCCAACACTCCGATGATAATCAACATCGAGCTGTGCTTCCTTACAATCTTCACTTTTTTCTCAAGAAAACGCACCAATGGATTGGCGATCATTGAAATGATCCACCCAACCACGAAAGGCATGAAAAAAATGATTGCCTTGGGAAACACAAAACACAAAAACACAATGGTCAACACCGCAACCAGAAGATTTACCAATATTTTCAGATACTTTACCGACTGCTTCATGTCATCACCTCCCAACCATCAAAAATCTTTGTTTCTATCTTATCATACCTGACTGGATTTTGCACCTCAGAAATTCGATGATTTCGTCATAATGTTCTGGTTCATGGGGAAACGTGCAGCCGCTGCAATCCTTGATGGCAATCCCTTCTCCCAGCTTAAGGTAAGAAGGCGAACCAAGACAGTCTTCATAAGGATTCATGGGGCAATAGCAAAACAGACAGTTAAACGCCTCTCCTCTCATTCCCGAATGGCAGGGGAAATAACTGCAATTTACATTTTTAAAATATTTCGAACTGTTCTCCATGGCTTACCTCTACACGTTATTACGCCTGCCCCACCCATAAGTGACAAAATACAAGATGGATGCAAGGATTACAATCACAGGACCAGTCGCCACATTTACAAAATAGGAAACCAAAAGCCCTAAAATACCTGAAAATATAGAAAATATAATCGAAAAGAAATGATATTCCCTGATGTTTTCCGAAATATTCCCTGAAGCTGCCGCCGGAAGAATTAGAAGCGCATTGATAATCAAAATTCCAACCCATTTGATAGATACCATGACTATCAACGCTGTCAGCACTGCAAAAAGATTTTCGATCCAGGCGGCTGAAATATGACGGCTTCTCGCCAGTGTCCGGTTCAAGCTTACTGCCAGAAGCTTGTTAAAAGCAAGCAGCCAAAAAAGCAATGTCATTGCCAATATCACCGCAAGATACAAAAGTTCCTCCCTGGTAATGCTCAAGATATCGCCCACCAAAATACTAGAATATTGGCTGAAATTCCCGCCTTTAGACAAAATGGCAAGCCCTAACGCAATGCTGCAGGAAGAAAACACAGAAATCACCGTATCTGTAGAAGCCGATACTCTGCTGCTGATCTGGTTTAAAAGCAGGGCAAACACCACTGCAAACACCAGCATCGAAAAATTGGTATCGCTGACGCCAAACACCACGCCCACTGCGATCCCCGTCAAAGCAGAATGTCCCAGGGCGTCAGAAAAAAATGCCATTTTCCGGTTGACTATCATAGTGCCCATCAAGCCAAACAAGGGCGTGATAATCAAAATGGCAAGAAAAGCATACTTCATAAAGTCATACTGAAGCCAGGAAAATGCTTCCATTTACCCCTCCCCCTTTCCATATTGGAACACTTGCGCAAATTCCGGGCTTGCGAACACCTCTTTGGCAGTTCCCTGCTTTTGAATGCCCTGATCTATCAAAATAACCTTATCGGCATATTTTTTGACATAATCCAGATCATGGGAAATCAAGATCATTGCCAAGTCGTAATGTTCCTTCAAGTTATAAATTGTCTGATAAAATAGTTCCATGCCGTTTTGATCAATGCCAGACACCGGCTCATCCAGCAACAGAAGATTGGGAGCGTCCATCAAGGCCATAGACAAAAGAACTCGCTGCAGCTCTCCGCCTGACAGGTTGCACACTTGCTTATCGACCAGATAATCCGCCTTGAAAATTTTAAGATGCTCCAAAATCCGTTCCCTGATCTTCTTTCCACGCATCAAAAATACTGGCACATTGCTCTGATACGCCGCTATCATGTCATAAACGCTGACTGGCGTCTGCTTTTCAACATTCATCGACTGAGGAACATAGCCGATTTTCAGCCTTTGAATTCTTCCGTCCTCCCGGTCTTTAAATTCAATATTTCCCGTATGGGGAACGTCCCCCAAAATAGCCCGGATCAACGTGGACTTTCCTGCGCCGTTGCGCCCAATGACAGCATTTAAGCTGCCGCAGTGAATATGAAGGTTAATGTCTTTTAAAATCTCCTGTTTTCCCAGCGTGACTCCTAAATGATTAATTTTGATGCAATGCAGCCCACAGGGCTTGATAATTTTTCGCAATAGCTCTCTTCCTTTTCTACTATTTGTTTGCCTGCCCCAGGGCAGAACGTAACGTCTCTATATTCTGCCTTGTCATGTCCAGATAACTGTCTTTTTGACCATCCCCTCGCACAAGAGTATCCAGATAGAAGACTTTTGCACCTGTCTCTGTCTCCACCGTATTGCCGATGTCTTTGCCATAAAGTTCCTCTGCAAAAACAATTGTCCCCTGGCGCTTTGTGATCTCATCTATCATGTCTGCGGCTTCTCTTGCGCTTACCTGCCGCTCCTCATCGAGGTTGAGGCAGTACAGATTCTGCATGCCAAGTTGCTGTGTCACATAAGCAAACGCCTCATGGAGGATCACGACTGGCATTCCCTCTGCCAGCTCTTTTAATTCTGACATCTGATTCGTCAATTGTTGAACCTTTTCACAATAACGTTGCGCATTTTCTTGATACAGCTCTTGATTTGCAGGATCCGCCCCGGCAAGATCATCTGCAATCTTTTGCACCATCTGGGCATAAAGCCTCGTATCCATCCAGGCATGGGCATTGCCTTCCTGATGCGCATGGGTCTCATCTCCATGCTCCTCCCGCCAAAAACCTTCCTCCGTCGAAATCAACTCTATTCCCTGGGAAGCCTGGGAAATTGTCAACTGAGGATATGCCGCGCCCACGTCTGCAAGGAAATTCTCAATGCCATTGCCGTTCACCAGAAATAAATCCGCTTTGGATAACAATATCATATCCTGAGGCGTCAACTGATAGTCGTGAAGACATCCAGTCTGAGGCTCGCTTAAATTATCTAACACTATGTCAGGGCTGTTCTGCGCCACATTCAGCGCCGCAATATAAATTGGGTAAAAGGACGTAACCACATGAATCTTGGCTCCGTCCTTCTGCCGTTCTTCGAGGCTGATATATGTCCTTGTAAAAATACCGCTTGCCACGACAATGGCAAGCAGCATATAGCATACAAACAGATATTTGTTTTTTTTCATCGTTTCCTCAATCCTGTGCCGTTCTTACTTTAATCAAGCAGAAAGTAAAAATCAACTAATATCTTCACGGTTCCTTAACGCCTTCTTGTTCCGGGGACTGGAATCCTAGCAGTTGATCCATAAAATTCCATATCTCCTCCCTGCCCTGCTTCGTCAAGGCAGAATAGGGCAGAATAGGGGTTTGTGGCTTTAGCTTTAATCCTTCCTTGATCATTTTCAAATGCTTCGGCACCTGACTGCGTTTGATTTTATCAAGCTTCGTGGCAATGATGATCGGATCATATCCTTGATAGGCTACCCATTCATACATCTGCTTATCATTGGCTGAAGGCTCATGACGAATATCGATCAAAAGAAATACTGCTTTTAACTGTCTGGAAGAATGAAGATAATTTTCAACCATCCGTCCCCATTTTTCCTTTTCCTTGACAGACACCTTGGCATATCCATAACCGGGAAGATCTACGAGATACATCGCTTGATTGATATTATAATAATTGATCGTCTGCGTTTTTCCAGGCTGCGAAGACGTCCTCGCCAGTGACTTACGGTTCATCAGTCCATTGATCAGGGAAGATTTTCCGACATTGGATTTTCCCGCAAAAGCCACCTCTGGCTTATCGGTATCTGGCAGCTTGCTGGTAACGCCGCAGACAATTTCTAATTCTACTGATTTAATAATCATGTTCCTCTTCTCGCTTTCCGATGTGTCACTCTATCAGGGCCGTTTCCAATACTTGTCCCATATTTTCTACAAACACGATCTCCATTCCTTTTTTAATTTCCTGAGAAATCTCGGCTACATCTGGTTCATTTTTCTTTGGAACGCAGATTGTCTTAATTCCCGCATTTTTAGCAGCAAGGATCTTTTCTTTGAGCCCGCCAATCGGAAGCACCCTGCCTCGCAAAGTAATCTCTCCGGTCATTGCCACGTCTTTACGCACCTTGCGCTTCGTAATGGCAGAAAGCATTGCCGTAGCCATGGTAATGCCCGCAGAAGGACCATCCTTTGGCACAGCTCCCTCTGGGATGTGAATGTGGATATCATATTCTTTAAAGAATTCCTTGTCAATCTGATATTCCTGACTCACAGAGCGAATGTAACTGATTCCCGCCTGGGCAGATTCTTTCATTACGTCTCCAAGTTGTCCAGTGAGCTGAAATTCTCCTTTTCCTGGCATTATGTTAACTTCGATCTGCAGAGTATCTCCTCCTACGCTTGTCCAGGCAAGTCCGCGAACGATCCCCACCTCGTCATTTTCATTGACCAGATTGTAATTATACTTTTCTTTGCCAAGAAGCTTCTCAAGGTTATTTTCGGTAACTTTCATGGCTTTCTTTTTTAGTTTTTTTCGCTTTGTATCACCTGGCGGCTGTTTCTCCAAAGAAGGTTCCTGCTGATACAATTCCCGTGCCGCCTTGCGGCAAATCTCTCCGATCTTGCGCTCTAAATTACGAACCCCCGCTTCCCGGGTATATGCACGAATCAATTTCTCCAGCGCGCGATCGCTGATCGAAAGCTGCCCGTCCTTTAATCCGTTTTTTTCCATCTGCTTTGCAATAAGATGTTCCCTGGCAATATGAGCTTTTTCATTTTCCGTATAACTGCTAACCTCGATAATCTCCATACGGTCCAGCAGCGGTCTTTGAATATCCTGCAGAGAGTTTGCCGTGGCAATAAACAACACCTCTGACAAATCTATGGGAAGTTCCACATAATGATCCCGAAAACGGCGATTCTGTTCACTGTCTAGCACCTCAAGCAACGCAGAAGCCGTATCTCCTTTATAGTCGCTGCTGATCTTATCAATCTCATCCAACAGCATCAGAGGATTTTTGACCCCGGCATTTTTTAACCCGCTTGCAATCCGTCCTGGCATCGCTCCCACATAGGTCTTGCGGTGCCCGCGGATTTCTGCTTCATCCCGGACGCCGCCCAGACTGATACGGATATATTTTTTATCCAAAGCGCGCGCTACAGAACGGGCGATGCTGGTCTTTCCCGTCCCAGGCGGTCCTACCAGGCAGATAATCGGACTGTCTCCCTTGGCGGTAAGATTGCGCACGGCAAGGAATTCCAACATACGCTCTTTGACTTTTTCCATTCCGTAATGGTCTTCATCCAACGCCCTCTCCGCATTCTCGAGGTTTTTGTTATCCTTGGACGCCTTATTCCAGGGCATTTCCAACAAAGTCTCAATATACCCACGGATCACAGCGCTTTCTGAAGAGCTCGCAGAAACATTCTTAAACCGCTCAATCTCTTTCTTAAGCTTATCCTTTACTTCCTGGTCTGCGTCAAGCTTCTCCATCTCCTCCAGGAAATTATCCGCCTCTGACACCGTGTTATCCTCGCCGAGTTCCTCCCGGATTAGCCGCATCTGTTCCCGCAGAATATATTCTTTCTGATTCTTATCTACCTTTTCTTTGACTTTGCTCTGAAATTCTGCCTTGATCTGAATAATGTTGATCTCATTCAATAAGGTAATCATCAGCGTCTCGTAACGGTCCTGCAAAGTCTCCGCCTCCAACAGCTTTTGTTTTTCTTCAAAATCTACTGGAAGGTTATTGCCGACATAATAAAGAAGCCTGGAAAGATCCTGCATATCCTGTACCTGCCTTGCCAGCTCTTTGCCTGGCTTTGGACTCAATCTGCAATAACGGGCCAGCGTCTCTTGGACGCCCCGAAGCATCGCTTCTTGTATCGCTTCTGGAAGCTCTTCCTCCTGCTCTAAGGGCGCCACCTCGGCAAGAAGATATTCCTCAGATGCAAGCGCCAAAAGATGTGCCCGGTTCTCACCCTCGATGAGCACCCGGACAACGTTATTTTGTAGCTTTATCACCTGCTTGATGACAGCGAGAACCCCCACCGCATACAAATCTTCTTTCTCTGGTTCCTCTTTACTGACATCCTTTTGAGTGATCAGAAATACCGTCTGATCTGCCATCATTGCATTTTCCACAGCTTTGATGGATCTGTTTCTGCTCACATCAAAATGCGCCACCATGCCTGGAAGGATGGTCATCCCCCGAAGCGCTACTGTGGGAACTTTTCTGTATCCTTCACTCATAAGTTCTCTCCTCAGGCAGATTTACTTTCTCTGCCGTATTCAATTTCTACCTCTTTCTTTTCCTCTACTGTTTCTTTTGTAATTCTGCAACTTGTAATTCGCTCATCGGAAGGCATCTCATACATCAAATCCATCAATACCTTTTCCACAATTGCCCGAAGCCCTCTTGCGCCTGTCTTGCGTTTCAAGGATTTGTCGGCAATCGCCTCTATGGCGTCCTCGTCAAAGTTCAGTTCCACGCCATCTAATTCGAATAACGCCTGATACTGACGCAGCAATGAATTTCTTGGCTCTTTTAAAATGCGAACCAGAGCTTCTTTATCCAGCGAATCCAAAGACACGGTCACTGGAACTCGACCTACAAATTCTGGTATCAGGCCAAACTTCACAAGATCCTGAGGAAGCACTTTCTTTAGAATCAGCCCCACGTTTCTCTCCCGTTTATCCGCAATCTCCGCATTAAAGCCCATAGATTTGCGGTCCATCCTGCTCTCTATAATCTTATCCAGCCCTTCAAAAGCGCCGCCACAGATAAAGAGAATGTTCGTGGTATCAATCTGAATCAGTTCCTGTTGCGGATGCTTGCGCCCTCCCTGAGGCGGAACGCTTGCCACCGTGCCTTCCAAAATTTTAAGAAGCGCCTGCTGCACCCCTTCCCCAGACACGTCACGGGTAATCGAAGGATTCTCTGATTTCCTGGTAATCTTGTCAATCTCATCCACATAGATAATGCCGACCTGGGCACGCTGTATATCATAATCTGCAGCCTGGATAATCTTCAGAAGAATATTTTCCACATCTTCGCCCACGTATCCCGCTTCCGTCAGCGCCGTTGCATCCGCAATGGCAAAAGGCACGTTTAAGACCCTCGCCAGCGTCTGCGCCAGCAGGGTTTTGCCACATCCAGTGGGACCCAGCATCAGAATATTGCTTTTCTGCAGTTCAACGCCCAGATCCTTGGGCGCTAAAATTCTCTTATAGTGATTATATACGGCGACAGAAAGCACCTTTTTTGCTTCCTCTTGGCCAATCACATACTCATCCAGAAACTTCTTCAATTCCACTGGCTTTAAGAGATTGATTTCCTGCGTCTCTTCTTCCTGGTATACTTCTTCCTCTTCCCGTAATTCTTCCTCAATGATTTCTGCACAAATATCCACGCATTCGTCACAGATATACGCACCGCTTGGCCCTGCAATCAGCTTCCTAACCTGACCATCTGTCTTTCCGCAAAAGGAACAGCGTATTCTTTCCTCAAATCTTCCGGCCATAATTTCCTCCCATTTTTCCTTATTTCTTAAAAGGGACAGCAGCATATGCTGGCTGTCCCCTCAACTTACTTTCTGTTGGTAATTACTCCGTCAATCAAACCATATTCTTTTGCTTCTTCCGCAGACATATAATTATCCCGCTCCGTATCCGCTGCGATCACATCATATGGCTTACCTGTGTTTTCTGCCAAAATGGTATTCAACCGTGTCTTAGTCTTTAATATATTGTCTGCAACAATCTGAATATCGGTTGCCTGTCCCTTAGCGCCGCCAGACGGCTGATGAATCATAATCTCCGCATTGGGAAGCGCAAAACGCTTTCCTTTGGCGCCGCCCGCTAACAAAAACGCTCCCATGCTTGCCGCAAGCCCGATGCAGATCGTCTCCACGTCGCACTTAATGTAATTCATGGTATCATAAATCGCAAGCCCGGCGCTTACGACGCCGCCAGGAGAATTGATATACAGGTGAATATCCTTGCCCGGATCTTCAGATTCCAAAAAAAGAAGCTGCGCCACCACAAGGCCTGCCGTGGTCTCATTCACTTCCTCCCCGAGAAAAATGATCCTGTCCTTTAACAGTCTGGAAAAAATATCATAAGACCGTTCTCCTTTGTTCGTCTGTTCCACAACATAAGGTACTAAACTCATGTAATTCCTCCTTATTCAGCTTTGATTACTTCTGTGCTATCCATAATCAGTCTAACTGCTTTTTGAATGGAAAGATCCCTCTTTATATTCTCTCTTTCTGCATCACCCATGATCTCTTTGAGCTCTGCAACATCCATGTGGTACATGCCAGCCATCTTATCAATCTCAGCTTCCACATCCTCGTCAGATATCTGGATATCCTCTTTCGCTGCAACCGCCTCTAACACCAGGCTTGCCTGGATTCGTTTCATAGCCTCTGGCCGCATCTGTTCCTGGAGCTGCTCCATGGAGTTCCCAGTAAACTGCAAATACTGCTCAAAGCCTAAGCCCTGCTGTGCAAGCCGGTTCGCAAAATCCTCCACCATGGAACCTACTTGCGTGCGAACCATGGCGTCCGGGATCTCCATCTGAGAATCATCAATAATCTTCTGTACGGCCTCGTCTTCCTGCGTACGCTTTGCCTCTGCCTCTTTACTCTCAGTCAGTTGCTTCTTAACGCTCTCTTTGTACTCGGCAAGGGTATCAAATTCGGATATATCTTGTGCAAAGTCATCATCCAAATCTGGTAATTCCTTTGTTTTAATCTCATTAATTCTTACCTTGAACACGGCAGGCTTGCCTGCAAGATCCTGGGCATGATATTCCTCTGGGAAAGTCACGTTGACATCCAGCTCATCCCCGGCGTTCTTGCCGATTAACTGCTCCTCAAAAGTATCAATAAAGGAGTGGGAGCCAATCACCAAAGAATGATTCTCGCCCTTTCCTCCCTCAAATGCCACGCCGTCTGCAAAACCCTCATAATCAATCACTGCGGTATCTCCGTCTTCTACCGGACGTCCCTCTACAGTGACCATTCTTGCGTTGCTCTCTCTCTCCTGATCGATCCGTGCATTTACTTCTTCCTCTGACACTGCGGTATCAATCTGGGTAACCTGAACGCCCTGGTAAGCGCCTAGCGTAACTTCCGGCTTTACCGCCACCTCAGCGGTATAAATGAAAGCCTTCCCCTTTTCAATTTGCGTAATGTCAATGTCAGGCCTGGAGACAATTTCAATTCCGGACTCGTTCACTGCTTCTGGATAAGACTGTGAAATCAGCATATTTGCTGCGTCTTCAAAGAAAATTTCCGGTCCATACATTTTCTCAACCATCGCTCTGGGCGCCTTGCCCTTGCGGAAACCCGGAATACTGATTTTTTTCTTTTCTTTCATATAAGCAGCCTGCATTGCCTTTTCCAGTTCTTCTGCCGGAAGTTCAATGGTAAGCTTTGCCATGTTTTTCTCTAAATTTTCTACCTGTACACTCATTACCGCTATTTCCTCCTTAAATATATATCACCCTGGACAGTACTCTAACCATAACTTCCTGGCACGTCCAATTTATTTAATATTTTTATGCTATATCATCAATGGTACAGCAGAGTATACCCCTAACATACACCATTTTGAGATTATAGCACACTCCCTTATAAAATGCCAGTGTTTTTTATATATTTTTTCACGTTCGCTGCATGGCGGTCCCACCTTTCAACCTTGCGGGGATTGCACGCTTTATCATGCCAAGCGCGGCCACGAAAAGGCATTTTTCTCTTCTACGAAAAGCAAAATCCCGGCTAACCCAGGGCAAGCTGCCTTGCCGAAAGTCCGCCAGGATTTCATTTCTAAAATAGAGCAGTTCTATCATTTTTAATCCATATCCATCAGTTCCTGCATTAAATTCGTATAATCCGTTCTCTTATCCTTTAAAAATTTGATGGCTGAAGAAGGATGACTGTTCAATATTCCAGTCAACAGATAAGGAATATCGTAGCCCCAAGTCACTCCCTCTTCTTTTAATTTCAACATATGCTTTTCCACGAAACGGATCATCGGTATCTCGTTATATTTTGGATTCTTCAAAAAGCTAAGCAATGCCTCTAAAAAGCAATTACCAGCTCCCCTTCCCATTCCGCTTACCGTCGCATCCAGAAGGCAGATTCCCATGCGGCATGCCTCGATGGTATTGGCAAACGCAAGCTGCTGGTTGTTATGGGCATGAATGCCGACCGTCTTCCCTGCAGCATCAGCAGCCTCGACATATTTTCGTGAAAGCTTCGTAATCTGTTCTGGATAAAAAGAACCAAAGCTGTCCACCAAGTAAATCACGTCAACGGAGCTCTGTGCCAGAAGCTGCAGCGCCGCTTCCAAATCATCGCTGTTTACTTTGGACACCGCCATAATGTTGACTGTGACCTCATAGCCTTTCTTCTTGATATGCTCAATCATCTCAATAGCCGCCGGAATCTGATGTATATAAGTCGCCACCCGTACAAGATCCACGACGCTGTCTTTTCTTTGGAGTATATCCTTTTTATAATCACAACGCCCTGCATCTGCCATCACGGAAATTTTAAGGGAGGAATTATTGTCTCCCACTATGGCGCGGATATCTTTTTCATCGCAAAACTTCCACTTTCCAAAGCATTTGGGGTCAAACAGCTCCTTTGACGCCTTATAGCCAAACTCCATGTAGTCAACGCCCGCTTTGATATTCGCTTCATACAAGTCCCGCACAAATTCGTCAGAAAATGCAAAATTATTTACCAGCCCGCCGTCACGCATCGTACAGTCTAAAACCTTAATATCAGGGCTGTAATCCATCAATGTCCTTTTATTGTAATTCTCAACCTGCATTTTAAATTCCTCCATCTTGCACGCTAATCCCTGCCAAGCAGGATTTATACACTCACACTTTAAATTGTTAAACTTTAAACTAATAAAGTGTCTTTATCATACAAAATAAAAACCCCTTTGTCAATCCTTTTTCTTACATCAGGCTATTTCAGGAATTGGGCAAGTACTTCCATAAAGATATTGATATCTAAAGGTTTCGCAATATGAGCGTTCATTCCATTTTTTAATGCCGCCTCTTTATCTTCTTCCAGCGCATTAGCCGTCATCGCAAGGATCGGCATCGTCTTAACATCTTTCCTTTGCATGTTACGGATCGTCCTCGTCGCCTCATACCCATCCATAATCGGCATCTGCACATCCATCAAAACAAGGTCATAATAATATTCTTCTGAGCGTTCGACCATCGCAACTGCATCCGTTCCATCGGGAGCAGACTCCACTACAAACCCGGATTCCGTCAAGATAACCTCTGCAATCTCCCGGTTAAGCTCAATGTCTTCCACCAAAAGAACACGCTTGCCGCTAAAATCAGCCAGCGTCCATGCCGGGGGTTCCGCCTCTTTTCCAAGCAGGTTATTTGCTGCAAGCAGCGCCGCTTTCAAGTCCGACATAAACAGAGGCTTCGCACAAAATGCCGTAACTCCCGCAGCCTTTGCCTCCTCCTCAATATCTGTCCAGTCATACGCCGTGAGAATAATGATAGGCACTTCGTCTCCCACCACCTTGCGGATCTTTCGGGAAGTCTCTACGCCGCTGGTCTCTGGCATCTGCCAGTCAATGATATAAGTATGGTAAGAATCCCCTTCCTCATACGCCATTTTTGCCCGGTACGCCGCCTCTCTGCCAGAAGTCGTCCATTCTGAACGCATTCCGATCTGGGTCAGCATCTTGCTGACGCTGCTGCAAGTATTAAAGTCATCATCTACAACCAGCGCCCGAAGACCATGAAGCTCCTTGATCTGCTCCGCATTCTTCTCAACGTCCTGTAACTTGAGATTGATTTCGACCCTGAAAGTGCTCCCCTTGCCAATCTCGCTCTCGACTTCAATGGTTCCGTTCATCATCTCGATAATGTTTTTGGTGATTGCCATTCCAAGTCCCGTGCCCTCGATCCCGGACTGCGTCGCCGTTGCCTCCCGCTCAAACGGCTCAAAGATATGTTTTACAAACTCTGGCGACATACCGATTCCATTATCTTTAATAATAAAGATATAATCGCCGTACCCATGACGGAACGTGGTTTTTTGCATAATCCGAAAGGTGACCGTCCCGCCTGCAGGCGTGTATTTTACGGCATTGCTCAAAAGATTGATAAATACCTGATTGAGTTTGAGGGCGTCGGCTATGACCTCTTCATTTGCAACCTCAAAGGTATCTATAAACAATTCTAACTGTTTTGCTTTCACCTGCGGCTGAATGATATTTACAAGATTATGCATTAGTTCAGAGATATTGCAGTCTTGTTCCTTGATCTGAACTTTCCCGCTTTCAATTCTGCTCATATCCAAAATGTCATTGATCAGGCTCAGCAGATGGTTGCTGGAAGAGAGCACTTTCTGCAGAGAGTCCCTTACCTGGTCTTTGTTGTCAATATGACTCACCGCAATGGTTGCAAACCCAATAATCGCATTCATGGGCGTGCGGATGTCGTGAGACATATTCGACAAAAACGTAGTCTTCGCCTTGTTGGCGTGCTGCGCCTGCATCAGAGCATCCTGCAGCGCCTGGGTGATATGCATTTCTTTCTCTTTTACCTCTGTAATGTTCTGGCGAATAAAAAGGATTTTGTTAACCTTTCCCTGATTACGTTCCAGACATATGATGTTCACATGCTCCCATTCATCCCTGTTATTGCGGAACACATGGGATTCAAAACGCAAGTCATCCTGCCCCTGCATCGCCTCAATCACTGACGCGCTGCTGATTTGCCGGGCAAACTCCTTACGTTCTTCCTCCTCTTTCACCAAAGAACTAAGATACGGCACTAGCTCCTCATATGCCCCGTTTACGGGAATGCCGCTTTTTTCTGGTCTGGTTCCTCCCAAGTATTGATAGGTGCCAGTTTCAAAATCCACCATCACAAAACGCGAAAACAAGGTATTAACGCCACTGATGATATACGCCATTTCCTGATTTTCCATTTTCAGCATCTGCCGCTCTCTTCTTGCCCGTATCAGCAGTATCACGACATAGACCGCAAACAGCCCCATCAACATAATTTCTAACTGAATCCCTATGATATTTTCATCCCGGATCATGGTCTGAGTAACGCTTTTGGGAAATGTTTGCACAAGGACAAAATGATATTCTGGAAGGGTGATAACGCATAGATTATCCGTCTTGTTGCTAGTCTTGCAGATAAATGATCCTTCTCCGCCCTTTTCAAAAATTTCTCTTGCATTTTGCGCCGTATCTGGATCAATGATGTCATTCTCTGTCATCATGTCAATCAGATTGCCCTCATGTGCAACCTTATCAGAACATGCAATCACTGTTCCGTCCTGCAAGCACAGATGTACCGACGCCTCCTCGCCAAAATAAGTGGCGGCAAGCATGTTTTTCAAATATTCCTCCGCCAGATAAACGCCCCGCAGCACGCCTATGATTTCACCCTTACAACGGACTGGCGCATAAAAGCACAGCATGACCTCGTCAAAAAACCTAGAATCAAACACGACAGAAATACCACTTTCCCCGCGCAGGCCGTTGACATAGTAATCACGACCAGAAGCGTCCGATGTCTGCCCGTCTGAAACATGGTTGACGCCGTCAATGTCTGTAAACAGCACTGAGTCAAACATCGAATTGCTCTCGATCTTTTTGAGCATTTCCTGGGTGACGACGGGCTCTGTCAGGCTTTCTCCGACGAAATAAGTATAGGTACGAATAATGTTGAGCGCATTCTCCAATTCTAAATTTATCTGCTCCACCGTCTGCTCTGCCGAGTCTGCGGCATAGCTTTTGTTGCGTTCCTCTATGCGTAAGCTGTTTTGCGTCGTATACCAGCGAAACAAAATAATAATCCCCGCTAAAAGAAGCAAGACATAGAGCATCGGCTGCAGCAGTTTTCTCTTTCCTTTCATTCTCACTTTCCTCCCTTAATGTTTTTAGGTTCTACTTTCTTCCTCAAAACGACATCAGACTGTCGCCATGTTTTCGCAGCCATCGCTTCCATTCTTGATAATCCGGCAGGATATCTGCAACTTCTTTCCAAAATTCCTTACTGTGATTCATATGTTTGAGATGACACATTTCATGTACGACGACATATCTCAACACTTGCGGCGGCGCCATAATCAGCCGCCAGTTAAAATTGAGATTCCTTTTGCTGCTGCAGCTTCCCCAGAGGCTTTTCTGGTCTTTGATAGAAATACGGTTTACGGATTCCTCAAAAAAACTGCTGTAATTTGCCACGAGCTTAGCGATCCATTGCCCTGCCTGCTGATAATACCATTGCAGCAGATGCTTGCGAATCTCTGCGTCCTGTCCAGATTCTGCATACACAATCATCTGTTCCCCCAAAAGCGCCACTCTGCCATGTCTCTTTTCCCTCTCCCGTTCCATAACAAACGCTTCTTTCTTTGCTGCTTCCTGCTTGCTTTCTTTCTGGTTTTCTTCCTTATATATCTTTAAAAAATATGCCTTTCCCTGATACCAAAGCTGCCTGCCTTCCGTAAATCCTAGAACATCCGTAGCGCTTTGATCTGCAAGCCTTCGCCGCTTTTTGATAATCCAGGGCGCTTTTTTTTGCACCACATGCTGGATTTCTTCCCTAGAAACCTGATCCGGAGCTTTCACCAAAACTTTTTGATCTGGCTCAACTGTGATCGAAATCGTCTTTCTCCTGCCCTGAATCAAAACATATTCTATAGATTCTCCTTCATATTGAACATTTTGAACGTTCACGCTTTCACCTCCGGTCTTCCTCTCTCAGTTCTGTCTTCCCATTATACAATTTATCTGGGCAACATTCAATTCTATATCTTGGAAAACTCGCAAACTCAAATGGAAAATCTGATTGACATATATAGCAGGACTGTATACAATTAATGTATCTTACAAGATGGTCAAATGGTCATAATGTGATGCCAGAGAGAGTAAAAATTGTAAGAAAGGAGCATTCATATGATAAAGCACAGACTGTTTTTCTCAAATATGCAAAAAGAAGAGGACTGGATCAATCGGGTCATCGCAAAAGGTTACCGCCTGAAATCCCTGATCCCTGGAAGATATCAATTCGAAAAGCTGGATTCTTCATACAATGCAAAAACATTTCGCAAGGAAACAGAATCTTGCTGCGGCTTTCTTCCCATAGTAAAGCTTGATTTTCGCAAATTCGCCAGCTTGGAAGATTTCAAGGATTATGTGACGCTGTTTGAAGATTCTGGATGGCGCCATATCGCCGGAAACCGTTCCGAAGGGCCACAGTATTTTGAAAAAATACAGCCAAACAGCCCAGATGATATTTTCTCTGATTCCACGTCCAGCGCAAACCGTTACTGGCGAATGTTCTATATACAGCTTGGAATTTATACGCTGGAAATAGCTCTGATAATTGTCTTGTTGATAAATATCATGGTTCAGCTCCTTTCTTTTTCCAACTGGAAGTCTCTGTACTACACGCCAGGATTATGGGAACTGCACGGTCTTTCTTTTTGGAAAGCCTTTCTCCTTGAGACTCCTTTGGCATTACTGCGGAGCGGATTTCTGTTGCCTTTACTTGCTGTTGTTGCAGCATATTTCGGCTTTTTGGGACTGCGTTCCTTTTACTGGCGCCGCAAAGAAAAAAGTGACAAATAATAAATCATGCTGCAAAGGGCCGTTGCAAAATAGCCGCCATATACAGGATATGCTTTCAGACCTCAAGAATCTCATCCATATATTGTATAAGCTGCATTTTGCAACGGCCTCTTCTTTTTTAATCTGCTTCTTTCGCCGCTTTCACCCCTGGCAATTGATCAAGAGAGCGAAAAGTATAACCCATCTGCTCCCACTTTGTCAAAAGTTCGTCAATTATTTCCCCATTTGTCTTAGAAGTATTATGTAATAGCACGATCGCTCCTGGATGTACCCGTTTCAGAAGTTTGTCAAAAGCTTCCTCATGGGTTGGCTGGCTGTCCTGGTTCCAGTCGACATAGGCAAGGCTCCAGAAAAACGTCTGATATCCCAGTTCTTTGGCAATCTGTAGATTATTCTCACTGTATTTTCCCTGGGGCGGACGGTAGTATTTGATCATCGGCTCGCCGACTGTCTGCTTATACAAGCTCTCCAACTCGCCCAGTTCTTTAGAAAATTGCTCCTTATTCATCTTTGTCATATCTGGATGATGATAACTATGATTGCCCACAATATGGCCTTCCTCTGCCATCCGCTTCACCAAGTCTGGACTAGTAGTCAGATAATTTCCAACAATGAAAAATGTAGCTTTGGCGTCATGTTTTTTGAGCGCATCTAAAATCAGAGGCGTATTGCCGTTTTCAAACCCACAGTCAAAGGTAAGGTATAATACTTTCTCCTTCGTATCCTCGGCATAAAAGGCATCATATTTTGCCATTTCTTCAAAGCTGGCATTTGCAACCGGGGGTTGCCCTTCTTCTTGAAAACTCAGTCCCCAGTTGCCCTCTGCGCCCGGCTGAAAGACCTTGGCTGCCGCAGGCACCGCCTGGGCTGCAAAACGCCCAAGAAAAAAGGCTCCCACAAATAAGACAAGTACCAAAACGACCGATTTTGCTTTTAAATTCTCCTGCACAATCATCTCTCCATCCCCTTGGAAAAGGGGCGTTTCCTTTTGTTACATGTATATTTGATAGAAAGCCTTTTCATTCCAAAAACATCCTATTGGCGGTATATTATTTTCTCTGCAAGCTCCCTGGCTCTGTCTTCGTCCGTTAAGTAAGCCGCAAGCCGCAGCGCAAAAGCAATGGAAGTGCCCATTCCTCGGCTGGTAATCACGTTCCCTGCCTCCGCCACCTCTTCATAAATTACCTCTGCCCCAGTAAGCTTGTCCTCAAATCCAGGATAACATGCCGCTTGTTTTCCCTCCAGCAACCCTGCCTGTCCTAAGACGCTTGGGGCAGCGCAGATGGCCGCCACAAGCTTTCCTGCTCCTGCAAAGGAACAGATTGTCTCGTTTACCCCTGCGTGTGCGCCAAGATTCGTTGTTCCTTCTAAGCCTCCAGGCAGCACGACGCCATCTAAGCTTTCAAAATCCACAGCCTCATACAATGTGTCTGCAATCACCGGAATATTATGGGAACCACATACTTCTGCGCTCCCCATGATGGAGATCGTTGCTACCTCTACGCCTGCACGGCGCAGGATGTCTACCACAGTCAGTCCCTCAATCTCCTCAAATCCCTGTGCTAAAAAAACGCCTATTTTTTTCATGTCTCATACCCTCCATGATGATTTTTAAAATTTTAATTTGTATTATAGCAAATGGCATTGCAGGTGTAAACCTTGCAATGCTTTGAGTTTCCCCATTTTGCACATAAAAGAGGGCTGTCGCACGAATGTCTTTACTTGTTTAAAAGGTCTTGCCGCTCATGCGGCAAAGACAGAATACACAAAAATCACTCTGGAAAGCTAGCTTTCTAAGATGACTTTTGTGTATTTTGTTTGCATTGCTTTGCAATGGAAACCTTTTGATCAAGTGAAGACATTCGTGCGACAGCCCTCTTTTATGTGCAAAATGGGGAAACTCAAATGCAATGCCATTTGCTCTAATTCTTTTTTGTTTTTGTCCTGCTAAACACGTTTGCAGCTACCGCCGCCACAAGCGGGACTGTGCAGATTATGCCAACGCTTCCAGCAATCGCCTGCACGACTTCGATTGCCACAAAATTCGTATTCATCAATTGCTGAAAACTCACGCCATAGGAATAAATCATCAACATCATATTTAATGAACTTCCTGCAAACGCCAATATCAGCGTATTTGACATGGTTCCCATGGCGTCTCTTCCAATATTCATGCCTGAGGCAAATAGCTCTCTAGCTCCAAGAGAAGGGTTTACCTGATGCAATTCTGCGATAGCGGAAGCGATGCTCATTGCCACGTCCATTACCGCTCCCATGCAGGCAATCAGCACGCCGCAGAGAAATAAGTTCTTTACCTCCAACTCCGTGGTGCTTGTGATCAAAAGCAGTGTTTCCGCTTCATCCATCTGGTAAGTGGTTACTGACATGATTCCCTGCGCCAGCAGAGAAAACACAGCTCCCACCAGCACTCCGCCAAGACTTCCCAGCGCCGCCACCACCGTCTTCGTACACACCCCGTCAATCAAGAAAAACGTCACAAAATTGCATACCAAGATCAAAGTTATTGTAACTCCAAGCGGAGAGTATCCTTTTAAAGACAGTGGCAACAGAATCCAGATAATGCACACCATGGTAAATACCAAGCCTGCCACTGACTTTGCGCCTTTCTTTCCTCCTACGGCAATCAGCAAAAGCACAAAGACCAGCAAGCATCCAATTAGCCATGGCACACGGTAATAATTATAGATGGAAACCTGATACGCTCCCTCGCCAGTCGTATCAATCCGTATGGAAACCTTGTCTCCCTTGCCCACGCGTACATTGTAAAGCGAGCTGAAATAATTCTCCACGACTGCCGTATCGCCTTGATACCTTCCAGTGAGGATTTCCACCTCTAATGTCATGCTGCCGCGCCAGATTCCCTCCATCTGCTCATCTACGGTGATGCGGTTTTCAATCACCCGCATCACCTTTGCTACTTCATATTCAATTCCTGCTGTATCGCTGCTGTGGTAGGTGGGCCTGTCATGGTTTGCATAATAGAGCATCCCTGCAAACAAAATCCCAACCGCCACAGCAATCACTATGTTTTTTATCTTGCTCATTTATCTTTCCAAATTATTTCTTGACTGTGATCTTGCAAGTCGCTTTCTTGCCGTTGGCTTTCACAGTAATGGTCGCTTTTCCGGCTTTCTTGGCAGTCACTTTGCCGCTCTTATTGACAGTCGCCACCTTTTTATTGGAACTTTGCCAAGTAACCTTGTCGCTTGCGGTAATAGGCGTCCTTGTCAATTTCAGCGTAAGGCTCTTCTTGACTTTGATGGTTGCATTTTTTTTGTTTAAAGCCAGTTTCTTGGTTTTTACATCTTTGGTCTGCACTTTCACCTTGCAGCTTGCTGTAGCTCCTGACTTCGTTGTCACTTTAATCGTTGCCGAACCTTTCTTCAGCGCTTTGAGCGTAACTTTTCCTTTCTTTACAATCACCTTGACAACCTTGGCATTGGAAGACTTCCAGCTCTTATAGGCGTCATTGTTATATTTCGCTGTCAGGCCTTTGGTGCTTGTGCCTTTCTTCATTGTCAAAGATTTATAATTCAGGGTAACGGTTCCAACTTTCACCTTGCAAGTCGCTTTCTTATCTCCTGCCGTGGCTGTGATCGTCACCGTTCCAGCCTTAATGCCTTTCACTGTTCCAGTTTTGGTCACTGTAGCGATACTGGGATTGGAGGATTTCCAAGTCACATTCTTATTTGTGGCGTTTGCTGGCAGCACTTTGGCTGTCAGTTTCAAGGTCTTGCCCTTTGCAACAGTGGCGCTGGTCTTATTTAGCGTTACTTTTGTAACTGGAACGGTTACTGACGGAGCATCTGTCACGGTAATGTTACATTCTGCACTCTTATCTCCTACCGTGGCAGTAATGATCGCTGTTCCAGCTTTCACTCCTGTCACCACTCCGTCATTAACTGTAGCTACCGTCTCATCAGAACTGCTCCATTTCAATGCTGATGCCGCTGCTTCCGGTTTCACTGTAGCGATCAGCTTCAATGTCTCGCCTACCCCGATGCTTGCGCTTGTCTTGTCTAAGGTAACTTGCGTCGCCTCAACAGGTGGTTCTACTGTGCCTTTCTCCGTGACTGTCACTGTGCACACTGCGCTCTTTTCTCCCGCCGTGGCTGTGATCTCTGCCGTTCCTGCTTTCACTCCTGTCACCACTCCGTCATTTACCGTGGCTATTGTTTCATCGGAACTGCTCCATTTCACCTCTGCCTGCGCTGCTTCTGGCTCTACTTTGGCTGTCAGCTTCAATGTCTCGCCTACCTCGATGCTTCCGCTCGTCTTGTCTAAGGTAATTCCCGTCACCTCTACCGGCGGCTCTTCGGTATCTTTTGCTTTGACTGTCACTGTGCATGTCACACTCTGACTGCCTGCCTGAGCGGTAATTTCAACTATTCCGGCGCTTACGCCCGTTACTTTGCCATGGCTTACGGTGGCAATCGCATTGTTTGAGCTAATCCATTCTACTGTATCTTCCGCCTCTGCTGGTTCTACCGTGGCTGTCAGTTCCAAGGTCTCTCCTACCTCGATCGTGCCAGTCGTCTTGTCAAGCGTGATTCCTGTCGCCTCCACGGGCGGAACTGTCTGGCGAATCTCATCACAGTTTCGAACTCTCAGACATGTAATCGGCACGTCGGATTCTCCTTCTGGATGCGCATAAACCAATCCCACTGCAGATACCGAGGAGCCCATTTTGACAACGGATGACAACTCGTTTTTCTGAGTCTCTGCTGACAAAATATATCCGTCAATAAATATATTCGCTATTTCACCACTGCCATCATCAAGCCAGAACTGGGACACGCCCTCTAAAGACGCATCATGGAGCAGGTCTACGACCTTGCCTTCCACTTTCACCAGCTTGCCGCCAGATGTCTCATAATTCATAGCCTCTTTTGCAGTCATCGCCTGCGGCTCGTATATATGCGGCTGTGCGTCCAAAATCTTGGTAAACATTAACTGTAGCTCTTTGTCTCCCTGATATGCGTCTACATATCCGGTCGCCTGAACTTTTGTTCCCACTTCAAGCCCTTGATGCGCATATGGGAATACTGTAACGCCCGCTGTTTCATCCTGCAGATAAATCGTGTCAAAGAAAATATTGCCCTTTGTCGCTGTTCCTGCAGTGACATATCCCTCAATGGTGAAAATTTCGCCCATCTGACCTTTTCGCATATCTGCAATGTCTGTCACCGGCAAAGCTACTTGGGAATCTCTTAAAATATTCTCTAAAATAGTCTTGTTTAGGAATGGCTTCACCGTATCTTCTTCTGCTTTCACTTCGAAATCAGACATGAATACCGTGCCTGCCACAAATATATCCGCTCCGCTGCTCAATGTCTCGTGAGCCAGGGAAACTACGTTGCCTGGTTCCACGAAATTGGGCGTGCCTGGTACGGAATTCCCATTCTCATCTTTGCAGTCAATCGATTTCGTGGTCTCAAATCCAGTCACTAACGCCTCTGCCTTTTTAGCTGCTACCGCTTCTGCATCCAGCGCTACCGTGCATCCGTTGTATGCGCTGTAAACCTGTCCTTCGATCTTGTTGTCCTCTTCGTCAACAAAATCCGCTACGGCGCCTTTCAAGTACTTGGAACTTGCATTAAAATTCTTGAGATTCAACCGATAAGGCTGACCTCCGTTGTTGGTCTCGTCATATGCCTGGTCGCTGTTCATGCGCGTCGTCGCTCCGACTGCCGCAAGAATCTTATTGATCTCTTTCGACGTCTGCACATCCGTAGTATCCTGGAAATCCGAAGCGCCGCAGACAATCAGCGATCCGCCTTTGTCCGCATAGTCTTTTACCACCTGCACAAACGCATCGTCAAAATGACTGATTTGATAAGTACCGTCTGCTTTTTTCGCAGGCGCTGTAATCACCAGCAGCGCACAGTCGCTAAGCAGCTCACTTGTAATCTGATTCTCCTCGATATGCACCTCGATGTTCTTGTTGGAGTTCAGCGACTCGGCAATCTTTGTAAAATTACCCATGTTGCCGCTATAATTTCCGGTCACATAATCATTGGAATGCGTTCCGTCAATAATAACCTTCGTCACCAGCTCCGGCAGCATAAAGAACAGATTCAGCGTCGAGCCATAGATCTTGTCAACTCCGTTGAGCACCGCATGTACTTCTGCCGTGATCTGAACGCCGCCAGCCTTGTCGTGAGTATAAGAAAAACTATAAGTTTTGGTATTTCCAGCGGCAATCTTTTCTCCTGCTTCCAAATCAACGGCATGGATCACCTTGTCGCCAGACTTAAAGTTAATGGAGCGAATCTCCAGATCCACTTTTTCGTTATTATAAAGCTCGAGATTGATATCCAGCGGTTTTCCTTTCAGAGGAATCTTTGCGCTGGAAGTAAGACCGTTGATTCCGGCCTCGTCTACGCTGCCTACCCATACAGGAGCTGTCACGGCAATGTCGCCGTCCGCTTCTACCACTTTGAGATAATAGTAGGAATACTTGTTGTCAATCTCAAATTCTACCGTTGCCTTGTTTCCAGTCACCGTCTTCTTATCAAGCACTAATCCGCCATTGGTAATGACAGATACCGTGCCAAGGCCTGCATCCGTAGGATCGCTCAGCTCCGCTTTCAAATGCACGGTCTCTCCAGTGTCCCCGTCTCCAAGAACTGTGCCCATCTCGTAACCATCCAACGTATAATAAATGCTCAAATCATTGTCTTCTGTTGCATACACACGGTTATTGCGCATTGCATCATAGATATTTCCTCTGGTAAGGCTGTCTGCGAGCACCACAGAACGAGCCGTGTTAGCATCGCCCCAGCGTCCTTTATGGTTATCCTGATTGTTGGTAGGAGCTACATGCCATCCCTTATCCAACGCTCTTTGGTAATATTCATAAGAAGGGAAATATCCGCTGCTTCCGATCGCTCCCTCGCCGTTTCCAACCTCAATCAAGGTAATCAGTCCGTCGATCGTCTCGTCATAATGAGCAAAATCGCTAAAATCACCAAACGTGGTTCCCGGATGATTGAACTGTGAAATGGAATCTGGCTGGGTCTTCAGAGCCGCATAATAATTCTGCAGCGCTGTGCTATAGGTTGCAAATTCTGTCTGCGTCCTGCTCTGGAACCCATTCGAGTTAAAGGTATTCATATGTCCAAGGCCATTAGACCAGGTCATCTCATAACCGAATAAGCCAACAAAGTCCTCTGACGAATACGTATCCGCCAACTGACGTCCTTCTTTCCACTCTTCACTGACTGATCCATCTAAGATCGATGCGCTTTCGGCATTGTCAAAGGAATTGGAGTGGTCCGTCACAGACAAAAAGTCCAAATTATCTACTGCCTTCCCATGTTCATAAGCTTCCTGAGCCGTTCCTGCACCATCGGAATAACTGGTGTGGGAATGCATCTGTCCAAAATAAATATTATATTTTTCATTTTCCCGCAGCGTATATGAGATTGTCACCTCGCTGCTCTCCAAATACCCTTCTTTGGTTGCTTTCACCTTATACACTGCCGGAAGCTCCGAAAGTTCCAGTTCATTATTGGAAACTTTTGTCCACTCTCCCCAGGTCTGATCTGCGTTCTGTTTTGCAGCATATATGGTCGCGCCCTCAGTATTGCAATTTAATTTTACAATCGTCCCTGCTGGAACTGCTCCTCCATTGGGGGTTGCACGAACCGTTGAAGCCTGCGCCTGCGTGTATTGGTAAAGCAGTTTCACACTGTCAGCCATGCCCGTTTTGCTGGCATAAGCCCTGACATTGACCGGAAGGTCTGCAAGTACTGGCTCGTTCTGGGCATCATATTTTTGGAACGCTCCATTATTCAAAGAATAATAAATCTCTGCGCCTTCCGTCTTTGTGGTCAGCGTCAACGGCGCATTGATCAGCACTTCCCCAGATGCCGGAGCCGCTGTTACTGGCTCGCAAACAGAATTACCTTTGATAGGATTACCAGTAATTACCACGCTGTCTACCCTGGTAGTCCCCCCTGTAATTGCCGCCGTGCCGCCGTCTGCTCTGTCGTTTCCCGCCACCATGCGAATATATAAATGTTCTGCATCTGTCGCACGCATCGGAACATCAAAGCCAAACGTCACATAATTTCCTGGCGCAAGGCTCGTTCTCGCCACGCCGTCGGTGATATCTCCTGAGCCTTCCTCTTCGTGACTAGCGCCGCCGCTTCCATAAGCCGTATACTTATACGCATAGGTACCCGTGGTAAAATCCTTGAAATTATGACCATCCGTAGAGTACTTCAGTTGGAAAGATCCGGCAGCTGCATTTGTTCCGCGCATCCGGAAAGAAAGCTTCATATTGGTATAACCCGCTGAGCTTAATGCCAGCTGAATATAGTCGTCACTGCCGCTGCCTAGTTTTTCTCCTCCCATATAATACGAAGTAGAGCCCGTATTACTGGAAGTTGCTTTCATATATGGCTGGATATTCGCTCCTTTTACGACTGCGGAATACTGTGCGTCTGCATCCATCATGTCATTGGTGGCAAACAAATCTCCTGGTATGCTGCCTGTTCCTATCTGAGCCTCTTCATAATTGGCATTTCCAGCCCACTGTGCTATTTTCACGCTCAAAGACTGATCCCAATCAGGCTGTGTGAACTCATTTTCAACCGCATAGACAAAGCTAGTCACAGGACCGTCTATATAACCCTCTTTTGTAGCATATGCAGAAATGGTAACGTCTTCTGTAAGTACGATTGGCTCGCTGTATACCTGATAATTGCTGCCGTCTGTACTATAATGAATCGTCGCTCCATCTAGGGCACAGGAAAGAACAACCTCTGTCCTTGGCTCTACAAAGCCTGGCTTCACAGAGGCAGTGACTGCGGCACAAGTCTCCACATGCTTCACCAGAGTCACATCACTGGCGCTAGCCACGCGAAGCTGAATCTGGTCCTCATTTTTTGATACGACAGCATCTATGGTTACAATGTCATTTTCCTCAATATTCGCCAACGTTGGAAAGTTGTAAACCTTGATGGAGTCATTTCCTTGTGTCACCGTGGTATAGCCAGATTCATCTGTTGCGCCCAGTGTCACGCTCTCGATGCGCACCCTCGTGGACTGCAAAGCGTCGTCTGCATCTGCTAAAATCTCGGCAATCGTCTTGATTGCCGACACAAGAGCTTCCTCGCTCTTATCCAAGCCATTCAGCACAGCTTCTTTAAGCGTATGCAGTCCCATTTCCTTCCCATAGATACCTGTGGCTTTGAGGACGTCTCCCACTTCAGGATTGGGATTGGCAAGCGCATTCTTGAAAGACACCACCATTCCGCCTGTGCTGTCTTGCAGATAAAATTTTCTGCCTTCTTTGAGAATGACCCTGCCTTCGATCATAGATTTCTCGGTCGCATCCGCTTTGGCCTTGACTGCGGCAATCGTCTCGACCTCCATTCCTTCTTCCGGCGAAACGATCTGGCTGCCTGAGATTGTGCCAGTCAAGGTAATATCTTTGATACTGCTTGTGCCGCCGTTTCCAATTGTTGCCCCTCCTTGTGACGTATCGTCATAATTCCGTACATAAAGTTTGAATTTCTGTCCATTTAATTCCTCAGGAAGCACAAAACTGTTATAGGTTACTGACGACGAAGTAGAGGTGATGGTGATTTCCGAGCCCTGAATATCTATGATATCATTGCTTCCCTCCAGAGAATATTGAAGCCTAAATTTGCCTGGACCTGTGCCTGACGATCTCTGGCTTGCAGAAAATTTAAGTCCCCCATATCCTGCGGCACTAAATGTAAATATCCATGCTCCTCTACCATTAGGACCTTCCATATCTGGCATAGAATTATACCAGCCCGTCGAGTTAAAACCGTTTTTCGAACTAGACGCCGTAGCTGTAAGATTACTTGTAATTTCTAATGTTCCCACATCTACTCCATCCTTTACCGCCGTAGATGGGATCGTGTCTTCTGTACCAATATTCTTCCACTCGGCAATCGTCATTTCTTGGGCTGCCGTAGATTCCCCCTCCCTGCTCGACGCTTCTGGCATAAATTTCTGATCCAGAACCTGTGCGTCTCCTCCTGCAGCATAGACTGACTGAATCGCTGACACGTCACCAAAAAATGTAGTGATTGCCAAAATCGTTGCCATTAAGAACGCAAACGTTCTCTTTTTGCTTTTTTGCATCATACCTTTTCCTCCTTTTAAATAATTAATTTTGTGATTAGAATTCTCCGCCTGCCCAAGCAAACTGTGAATTCCAGTATCTAAATCACCCCTGCTCGCCAACAGCGTTTCTCCTTTATCTGTAAAAACCCCATAAAAAAGAAATTTCTGTGTCCTAGGATGATTTATTCAAAATACGCATCTAGAAAGCGCCACGCCGCTTCCTTAAGTCAAATACCCTCGCAGCATTCTCCAAATATCCACGTCTGCGGGAATATAAATCGGTGTATCATATGTCTTAGCCTACGGATGGAGTCAGATTTATAAAATCAAAAAGAATCATCCTGTTCGCACAGCAACTGTCCGCCTAAAACATAGCACAGGCAAACCCTGCCGCCGGTCGTTTCATATCAGGAAATCCATATCAGGAGAAACCCTGACACGGTCTAAGAATGCAGGGAGATGAGCAGGTCGTTTCTTTTTTTGTTCTTAAATAGTCAAGGTGTCAAAAAATTCACTTTCATTGCAGATCAAATAGCTTGCATTATACCAAAAGTTCTTGATTCAAAAGCTTTAACACTTTAAATCAGCAATGTCTTAATGTCAAAAAAACCGCAATGATAGACCTATAAATTCAGAACATTACTTCTGAAATTCATGGTCAATCATTACGGTGATTGGTAGAAACGCTCAACCAATTATGAGCATACATAAAATTTCGTTCTTATATATTTTGTTTATCGTATCTGTATATTATAATATAATTTTAGTAAAGTCAATGGGACATTTTAACTAATAGGAGATCCATTTTTTATCTATTTTTACTAAACAGGTCTTTCCATACACCCTCTGATCCATTGTTTCCGTCAAACCAAGAGATTACCAATTCTTAACAAAAATAAGAAAAATTTCCACTCATATTATTCTTTGCTTGACAGATAATAACACCATGATAAGCGACTGAGTTTTGGAGCGGACATCATTCCCAGGAATGAGCCAATCCGGGATGATGTCCTTATCAATAAAAAACGCTGCGGCGAATCACAAAACGCTGCAGCGGATCAAGAATAAGAAACATTCGGAGGTGAATCAAATGACAAGCAATTCTGGTTCTAACACAAGCAAAATGGCAGTACCTCAGGCAAAAGAGGCTATGAACCGTTTTAAGCAGGAAGTTGCATCAGAAATCGGAGTACCTTTAAAGGAAGGATACAACGGTGACTTAACATCTGCTCAGGCTGGTTCCATCGGCGGAGAAATGGTTAAGAAGATGATCATGAAACAGGAACAGCAGATGTCCGGCGGACAGCAGTAAGGCAGCTCCCCGACACAAAAATCTGCAATATAGAAGTCCCCCTGCTTTGGCGTTTTCGCCAGGCGGGGGGATTTTTGCGTCATGTTCTCAATAGCTTATGACCTAAGCCTAAATACAGATCAGAAAAACCATTCCAGGAACTGGTTCCATCTCATAAGTTAAGCCGCAGTCCTGCCTTTACAACGCACTGTTCCTGCTTTATAATGGCTAGTGTACTGACACATTTATATTCAGGCAAACCTCCTTGCCCGATTGCCCATCAGACTGCGTTGTCATCAGTCAACGATGCCACCGCATCGCCTCCTTCTTCCGTCTTGCTGATGAACAATCGTTCTGCAGAGTTTCGCCAGATATAAATGTGTCAGCACACTAGTGTTGTGACAATCTTATTTTGACAGGAGGAGCTTATGGAAATTGAACGCAAATTTTTAATTAAGTCATTACCGCAGCATTTGGATTCATACCCCTTTCATCAAATTGAACAGGGTTATCTATGCACTGACCCAGTGGTACGCATCCGCCGGGAAGATGAAACATACTACCTTACCTACAAATCCAAAGGCTTCATGGTCCGCAAGGAATATAATCTTCCTTTGACCAAAGACGCCTACCAGCATCTGCTTGCCAAGGTGGACGGCAACCTGATCTCGAAAAAAAGATATTTGCTCCCTCTAGGCTCCAGTCTGACGATTGAACTGGATGTCTTTGAGGGAGCATTGTCGCCGCTGATTTTGGCAGAAGTAGAATTCGACACCGAAGAAAGTGCCAAAGCGTTTACTCCTCCAGAATGGTTTGGAGAAGACGTGACATACTGTGCAGATTATCATAACAGCGCCCTCAGCCAAACGGGAAAGAAATCCTGACCCGTTTGACGGGCAAGAAGCACAGATATGATTTTAACAAACGTTGATTCTCAATCTGGTCTCAGAATGCGGAAACCGTTAAATGAACGTCAGAATCCCAACGGATTTCAGCAGCAAGATTAACAGCAAAACAGGGGCGATGTATTTAATCATTATGACATAGAGACCTCGCCTGCCGAACTTGGCACCGCCTTTTTCCACTTCTTCAATGATCGTTTTCGGCTTGAGGATCCAGCCAATCAAAACGCAAGTGCCAATTGCTACCAGAGGCATGAACAAGTTATTGCTGAGATAATCCATAACGTCCAAAATTTGTGCTACAGCCCCATTGGGTAACTTTAATTCAAAATACCACTTGTTATAGCCTAGGCAGACTACGATCCCGCCCACAATCGCAATTGCCGTCTCAATCAGGCATGCTTTCATTCTCGACAAATGGAATTTATCCATCAGGCTTGACACCACTGCCTCCATAATGGAAATGGCGCTTGTCAGCGCTGCGAACAAAACCATCGCAAAAAACAGGCAGCCCACCAGGTTTCCAATTCGTCCCATGGCAGAGAATACTTTGGGCAACGACACAAACATCAAGCCTGGACCGGAGGCGTTCATTCCTTCTCTGCCCATAAAGGTATAAACGGCAGGAATAATCATTACGCCTGCAAGAAACGCCACCGCTGTATCAAAAATCTCAATCTGGTTAATGGAACGCACCAGATTATCCTCGTCCTTGACATAAGAGCCGTATGCCACCATGATTCCCATGGCGACGCTGAGGCTGAAGAAAAGCTGCCCCATGGCGTCCAGCAGCACCGTAAAAAATCCTTTTACCGTGATTCCGCTCAGGTCTGGCACCACATAGATCCACAATCCCTCAAGACCTGTCCTGGTAACGCCCTGGTCGTCCGTATGGGAGATGGTCATCGAAAAAATCGCAATTCCAAGTACCAGCAAAATTAATATCGGCATCAGCACCTTCGAAAAGGTCTCAATTCCTTTGTTGACGCCACGGATTACGATGAACGCCACAATTAATAGGAACACCAGCATCAGGACTATTGGCTGTACCTCGCCTGTAATATGGCTGGTAAAATAGCCGTCTTCTGCCGCATGCACGCCATCTCCGGTAAGATAGGCAAGAAAATATTTTACCACCCATCCGCCGATGACGCAATAATAAGGCATGATTATAATCGGGACCAGACAGGCAAGCACGCCCAGAAATCCATATTTGGAATGCAATTTTCCATATGCCGTAAGCGGGCTCTGCTTCGTCTTTCTGCCAATGGCGATCTCCGTTGCCAAAAGAGTAAATCCAAACGTCAGCGCTAATATCAGATAAATTACCAGATAAAGCCCGCCACCGTCCTTAGCCGCAAGATATGGAAACCGCCAGATATTCCCTAATCCAACTGCGCTTCCCGCTGCCGCCAGCACAAAGCCAATGGATCCTGAGAATGAGTTTCTGTTTTTTTCTTTGTTCATCATTTCCTCCATTCCGTGCATTTTTGCACAAGCAGGCTGTTCGTGAAACATTCCATCCATGGTTCACGCTTCCCCTGCAGTTATGTACTTCTACTATTGTACTGGCTTTTCCTTGTTTTTACAAGTATTGTTTCCTCCATTCTGCGTATTTTTCAACACAACCAGACAATCAGCAAACTTATCAAACGATGTTTCACGCTGTAATTTCTTTTCATTTTTCCATATTTATACAGAAATCAGTCATTCTCACGTTTGCAATCCAAAGCCTTTTCTGTTAGAATGAAAGCCATTAAATGTACGCTCGGATTCTCTTTGTGCCTGATTTTACGAGAAGATTGAGAGATTCCGAGCGTGCATATGAACACAAAAGGGAGGATTCCAATGATAGATATCCCCATGCGGTCGTTACAGCCTCTTGACCGCAATTCCATCTTACATATCAATAAATCTGGCAAAAATAATACTGCATCTTCTAATCAGAATGCCGCTCCCGCCTCAAACGCCAGGACGCAGCATCAGGCTCCGATAGCAAAGCTTGCAATCCCTGACCTGCGCAGGCAAATCCAAAAAGGACAGAAAGTTCTCCTGGATCCCTCCGGTTCTGTGCGTCAGATTCATGTCTGCCTAGGATGGAACGTCAACAACCCCAAGTGCGACCTGGATGTATCTGCCTTTCTTTTAGGCGCAAATGGCAAAGTATTGGGGGACGACTGGTTCGTATTTTACGGACAGGAAGACAGCCCAGACCGCAGCGTCCATTTTTATCCATCAGCCCGGGAAGACCGTGAATATATCTCCGTGGATTTTAACCGTCTCAATCCCGCGGCACAAAAAATCGTATTCGTGCTGACCATCAATGACGCTTTCGTTGATAATCTCAATTTCAGCATGGTCAAGGACGCATACCTGCGGATTCTCAATGCCCAGACCAGAGAAGAGCTAGTAAGTTTTCAGATGACGGACTATTATGCGAACGTCATTTCTATGATGATCGGCGAAATTTATCTTTACCAGGGAGCCTGGAAATGCAGCGCAGTGGGAAACGGCGTTGCAAAAGATTTGGCTGGCTTATGCGGATTATACGGCGTGCAGGTAGTCTGACTTCCAGCGTATGCCGTATAAAACACTCGCTTTTCGTCTCTCTATGCCAAAACGCTTCCAGCAAGTCAAAAGCAGAATGGAGGAATATATGCTTACATTTGAAACAATCAATGAGTTAACTTTAAAAGTAACCTGCAGCGGCAGCGACGTACTGATCAGCAAGGCTGGCGCATTTATCGGCGGGGAAAGCTACGGCGGAAAAAATTACAAATTTGAAAAACTGCTGTTAGGACCCCAGAACAATTTTGCCCAGGCCGCTCTTGGCTCCCTGATCCGCCGCGCCACTGGTGAAAACCTTCCGCTCATGAAAGTAACCATGTCCGGCAATTCCGTCACCTACTATGCGAACTACGGACAGCATGTGCTTGTCTACAAGCTTGCAATGGGCGAAGTGATCTCTGTGGAATCAGAAAATATTTTAGCTTTTTCCCAGGAATGCAAATATGACGTACGCTTTATCGGAGTGGGCGTCATGTCCCAAAAAGGACTTGCCACTTCCACCCTCACTGGCAATGGAAATAATTCCTATGTAGCCATTTTATCCGATGGAAATCCGATTGTGCTGTCAAACCTTAGCAACCAAAATACGCTGTGTGCCGATCCTGACGCCGTGATCTGCTGGATGAGCCAGCATGGCTACGGCGACCCGCAGATCAAGACCGACCTTTCGTGGAAAAACCTGATCGGACAGCATTCTGGGGAATCTTATTCTTTTGAATGGCCCGGAAACCAGCCTGTGACCGTGCTGATTCAGCCCTCGGAACGTAAAGGCGGCATCCGTGTGGGAATTGATTAATCTTCCCACTCCACTAATCTGTCCAGCAGATATGTTCGGTTATTGATAAACAGCTCTGTTACCTGATAGCTATCCGTCTCATCATAAGATACCACATGAACCCTGCCCTGATCGAAAGAGAGAATTTTTGCATCTGGCATCGCATGCAGCATGTCATGACGCCCCTTTTTACATTTACAAAAACTTTTCCTGCTCAACCACCTTGCCAGTTGCCAAAATGATCTCCTTTAATTCCTGCAATACCCCTGCGTCCTGTTTCTCCAATTTATGTCGTGTTTCCTCTTTCAACATTCTTGCCGTCCCAAGTCTCAACGCCTCTTGAAAAGATTCAACATCCATTTTATAAGGCGCAATCTGTGGAAACACATGACTCTTGATAAATTGAAAAATACGGATTCCCCCCAAATCCATATCTCCCCAATGATAAAATTCACATCCTGGATCTGCAAGTTCCAAGATGCCTTTTAAAAACTTCACCTCTTTTGGCGCAAAATATCCATGACAGTAAATATACAATGCATCCTCTCTATAGAGCATATCCTCATAATTTGCCTTGTTTTCAATCGTCATGATCTTCTTGCATCCAGGCAGCGCAACAGGCGCCGAATGTTCCAATGTCTGGGAATTCAAAACTGTGCCATATCGGTTCCATGCAGTGTTTATAAGCGGACTTTCTGCCTCTTTCTTGCCGCCATGTTCAACAGAACCCTCCAAGCCATCCTCTATGATACGATACTGCAAAGGTCCTTTCCACTCCAGCGTCTGACCATACGAGTGAATTTCATGCATCGCAAAAAGCTCATCCTTTTCCATCCCTTCTATATAAAAAATGGAATAGTTTTTCAAAATATTAAAAATCCTGTCCCGGTACATCGCCTTAAATAGCTTAGAGTCATCAAACACTCTGACACTGAATACTCTTTCCCATATAAACTCTTTCTGCGTTGCCACGGCGTTCAAACAACGAAAAAGCAGATCTTCTCCTGCCTCCGCAACGATCTTCCCTTGACGCAGCTTTGAGAGCAAGCCGTCATAGTATGGCAGCAGCCATTGGCAGTCCAGTACTTGCTCTTTAAAATGTTCCACATTGGCGACCCATTTTTGCTGCTCTTCCCTGGGATCTGCCACGCCTTCCCGTTCACAAAGCTCTGGAACAATTTCCACGTCATAATGAATTTTTCGAATGTCTGCCCCCATGTTATACTTTTCAAATAAAATTCTCTCCCTGTTTTCAAGGTTGAACTCTTCCTCTAAGCACTTCGCCTGCTGCAGGAATTGACTCCTTCCTCCTACAGCCTGGTATAATTCTGAAGTTACCAATGGATGTTTCCACCCTGTAAGGCGCCCAGCACGGTAGGCTTCTTTGTCAGCATGTTGAATCAGCCACCGTGCCAGAGTAATATTTTTCAGATTATTGTTCTCTTTCATCTGTCTCTCCCTGCAGCATTTCAAGATATTTTCCCTTGTCAATATGGATCATCGAAATCTGATGGCTCTTTCTGCGAAATGCATACACGCAGTCCACATTGCGGATTAATGATTGCAGCCGTTCATCTGGCACACAGACAATCAACTGCAGGTTCAAGCTTCTGGCATAGCGCAGACAAACCTCGCTGCGCTCCTTATCCATTTTGGAAAACGCTTCGTCCAAAAGAACCAGGCGTATTTTGGATTCCCGGCTGCTCTGCTGCATATACAGCATGGCGAATCCTGCAAAAAGCGCCACATATTTCGGATTTTGACCCTCGCCTCCGGAATCACGTCCCGCCATATCGTCGACATAATTTTTGCGCAGATTTCCATCTGCATCCTCTGCCTGCTCGTACATGCTGAATTTCAAGTATGTGCGGTAATCCGCATACTTTGCCATGTCTTTCCTGTGACTTGCTCTCGCCGCCTGGTCTTGATCCCTGGGCGGCATGAATTTATCCGTCAAGCGCTGAATCTGCTGTTCATACTTCTGATAGAACGCATCCTCACCCAAGCAAAGCTGCCCTTCCATGTCGCCCCCTGGCAGCTTCATATCCAGTTCCTGCGCTGTAAGCATCTCATAGAATTGTTGATTTTCATCATCTGTAGGGAGTATGTCAATCTGATAAATACTGTCTGAAAACTTGATTTTCGCCAACATGCTATTAATTTCCCGGCGGTGGCGCTTCGCCGCCTTGATCTCCCCGTGAATGGCAGCGATGACGTTTTCACGCAGCATCCGGTAGACCAGTCCATACTGTTTATCAAATTCCGCCTTATATTCTGGTTCAAAATCCCTCCGGCAGCGTTCCAGCAGCTCATCGTAACAGGTGTTTTCCCGTTCCATGCCCCCGAACTGATAGGATGGATACGCCTGCATAAACCGAAGCCTGGCATTGCCCCTTGCCTCCTCTTCTGCTTCCTGGGTACTCTGCAGGCTCCCTAAAAACGCTGTCTTTTCTTTCTTAAAGGAGGAAGCCTTGCCCTCACGCATGACCTGCAGCACCTGCTCTTGCAGTTTTGGCTCCGGCGTAAAGCCCTCTTCAAGCAACGCCAAAGCTTCTTTTCCGTCCTTTCGTTCCTTGTCCACTTCTCCTTTGACCGCCGTCCAGTGAAGAATCTGCTCGTGGAGATCAGATGCTTCCTGTTCCAGCTCTTTTATTTGCGACTTTAAGCGCTTCTTTTGCTCTATCAGATCCGCAATCAGCGTCCCCTCCTCCAATTCTTGAATCTCACGCTGCAGCTGGTCTGCCTGATTTTGATATTTTTCCAGCTGCATCGTTGAAGCAGCCAATTGTCGAAGCTTATGATATTCAAAATGCTGTAAACGTTCAAAATCATCCGCCTGTTTTAACGTGGCGATCTCCTGCTGCACAGCGATAAGCTGTTGATTGAGACTGTGAACCTCTTGCTCTAGCTTTAAAATCTGTGCGGGAGAAACTTTCCTTCCAATGCTCTGATAGCGATAGTCCTGCTCTCTTAGATGTCGGAACATATAATTGCTGTAGGAGTAGCAATCCTGGGTAACGCCGTCCCTTACTTCACTCAATTCCTCTATGGTGCTGCAGGTTCTGATATGACCCAGATAACGTTTGAGACATGCGTCCACATAAGGAATATCCGTCGTCACTGCGTCGTACAATGTTCCCGGCGCCGCCTCTTTGTGGTCACGCAGGATGGCGTCAGTGTTAATCAAATCCACAGATTGATATTCTTTCTTCTTCATCTTACGAAAAATTGCGGCAGCCTCTAGAGCATAACGAGGCTCCACCACAAGCCCGAACTTAATCCTGCCCAGGCGTCCCTCCAGGGCATTGCGCCAGGACTCTTGCGTGACGTCAAAGAGATCCGCCAATATTTCCACATGAATCGTACGCCCGTGCCTTACGGACAATTCCTCCTGAATCTTTCTCCTTGCTTCCTTTAATTCTTTTCTATGGTGCTTTTTATCGTTCCTGAGATCATCCAGGATTTCTTTTTTCTCCTGGTATTCTTTCTGTATCTCTCTACATCTGTCTTTGCAATCATTCAACTCGTCGCACAGCGAGTCAAAGGTTTCCTTCAAGCCTCGCTTTAAACCTGCTGCGGCTTCTTCGGTTACTTGGCCGCCGCATACCTGGTTTAGCAAATTCCGTACCTGGTTGCTTAGATATTCGCTGATTCCCTCTGTCTCATCCCACTGCCTTAAGCGTCTCGTCAAAGCTCTCCAGTCCGCCACTTCATTGGCGCACAGCTTCATGGTCTCCTCTAGCTGCTGTAATTGCTCCTTTTTCTTTCCAAAATCGCTGGCATACAGCTCTGCTCTTCGTTTGGATAGCTCCTTCCCCTTGTCTGACACAATCTTTTTTAATTCCTCGTGCCGTTTCTCAAAGCGGCAAAGCTTTTCCAATACCCCGGCAAACTCCTCTTCCTTCGCCGCCAAATGATCTTTCTTATCCTGGATATCAAGAACCTTCAAGGCGGCTTCCGTGAAGATCTGATCCGCCTGCGCTTTCGTAAGCGCCTGGTCGTGACGCTGAATTTCTTCCAGCATGGCGATCTCTTTCTCAAGGCTTTCTACCTGCTCTTTGATCTCACGGTATGACGCTAACTGATCGCTAATGGCGGCAATCGTGTCCTCCTTGCTTCTTGGAAACATATAATCCTTGATAAACTGCCCCGTGCCGTTTGTCATGCGCAGGGCGATAGCGCTTTTCTCCATCGTCTTAAAGCGTCCGGGATCCACATATCCAAAAATCACGTCGTTTACCGTGTTCAAATATGCTTCCTGCGTTGGATAAATACGGTTCACCGCCCCTTGCCCCGTGCTTTTTTCTTCACTGCGCTCCTGAATCAGATCTTGAATCTGGCGGCAAGTAAATGGAATCCCAGTCTCTGACAGATAACCGTCCTCAGGAAATCCACCCCAATGACTAAAAAAACAATATTTGTTAACGTCCTGATCTCCCCTTGCCACTTCAAACGCCACGCCGACGCAAGTTTTTGCTCCACTTCCTGTATCTTGAATCTCCAGCACGATCTGAGAACAAAAATCTTTGTCTTCCCGGTTGGCAGTACCATCCTTTTGCGCGCCCCGCAGATAGCTTAAGACACTTCTCTTATTCCTGGTATCGTCTGCCGCTTTATTTAAAAAATCATTGCGGATGCTTCCATACAGCACTACCTGCATGGCGTCCATGACTGTTGACTTCCCGGAGCCGCTTTTTCCGCTGAACAGATTAACATACTCATGGAATTGAATCACCTGATGGTCAATCCCGCCCCAGTGGTTGATCAACATCCTGGTAAATAGTTTCTTCGCCTGCTTCATCCCCGGCGTTCTCCTCTCTGTATCGTTCCAGCAGCTCATGGATCATCGCAGAACTGCAGTATAAGTTTATGGTACTGTATAAATAGATCGGGGTATGGTCGTCCATGTCCCGCAACGCCCCCGGATACTCGATCATCTGATGTCTTTTCATAAGCGAAAGCGCTTCATTCCATTCCGCATCTGTCAATTTGCGGGTCAGCAAATTGGTATTTTTGCCATATTCCCTCAATTCTTCCAGATTTGTCACCGTGGCAGAGAGATTGTCGCCCATGATCTTATCCCGGTAAATCATCTTTATCAGCAAGATCAGCACCGTGGATATCTTGGAAACAGGCTCCGCCTCTGCTCCCTCCCCCATGAGACGGAAAATATGCTCCTGCCCGTCATGTACTAATTCGCATCCCAGCACTTCAAAATAAGATTCCAGAAACGGCCTGTGCCTGACGCAGATTTCATACTGCTCATTATCGATAGGCGCCAATGTCACCGGATCGTATTTTTCCTGCAGAATGCAGGTCTGCCGTAACAAGCTTCCAATGGTTTTTTTTAATTTTTCTGCTTCTGTCACTGATAATTGTTCCATATAATTAACCATCGCCATTCCTCCTGATGGAAAATGCAGAGTACCGAAAGCCTTCTTTGGTGACAAAGGTTTCTCCGGTCTCTGCCGCCACGTCAAGATCAGAAATTTCCGTGGCTTCCTGCCATACAAACAGCAGTTTTTCCAAATCTTGCACGGTGTGAACCGTATCTTGTGTCACCCAAAACACCCCGTCCTGCTCGTTCTTTTTGCGAAACGATTCAATCTCCGCCTGTGTGTAAAGAGGCTTGACCACAAAATCGTCAAACTCCTGCTCCTCTTTTTGAATCTCCACAGCCTGCGGCTCAAATTCCCGCTTCACCGCATTTCTCGGCCGTGCAAAACTCTTTTCTTTAATCACATGAAACCGCTGCGTCAGCCCAAGATTCTGCCCTAGGCTCTCCAATATTTCCGCTCTGTTTTTACTGTTATCCAAAAGCCTGACGAGCGCCTTCGTCCTGTCTTCTTCGTCTCCTTCAGCTAAAATATAGCGAATGCGGGCTGCCGCCCGTTTGGCAAACACCCGCTTCTGGTCGATAAGCTTTTGATATCTTCGCTCAATACCGTCAAATTCCCGATTAATCTGAAATAAAAGTTCCATGGCTTCCTGGCAAATTTCAATAGCCTTTTGATTGCGGCGCCAAGCAACGGATCCCTCCTCAAGCGTTGCACTTTTTGCGATAAACGCCTGTTTGTGCATTTCATTTTCTGAAAGATTTTTGTCAATCAGTTCTTTGACCTCTTCTTTATAGCGGTAAAAACTGTCCGTGGTCGTCAATATGGCATATTTCCTGCTGTCGCTGTTATTGATCTCATCAACGAGCACTTCCTGAATGCCGATAAATGTCTTACGCCTGGAAAGTTCCTCAAAATAACCCCGGATGCCCTCTTGCATGTTGGCAAGCATTTGCTGAAGCGCCTTGGAAGTGCATAGAGCGCTTTTTAAAATCTCATTGTTTTTTTCGGAATCCGAGTAATAAGTAAACAAATGACTGTAAACCGCCAATATGCTGCTGCGCTCCATGCCGTCGTCTTCCCGCTGCAGTCGCTGAAATACCTCCGCAAACATCTGACTGTAATTGGGGAAAGAGACCACATATTGATTCAATGTCTCGTCATAGTCTTTCCGAAGCCAGCCCCATCCTTCTAAGCGCCGCAGCATCATCGACGGCATGTTTGCCCTGGTCAGCAATTCCCCCTCGTCCTCCATTTGTTCCTGGCTCCAGTCAAGGGTGAACGTCGTCATCTTCTCACGGATCACCTCTTGACATTCCTCTTCCGTCAATCCCAGCACGGAATAGGACTGGCTGGATTCCTCGTAGAGCGCCACTACGGCAAGCTGATAATAATCCAGATATTTGCTGGAAAACAGTTTATAAAAATCCTTTGGCATGTTGCTCTTTATATTCATTAGAGTTCCCCCGTCAAATCCCTTACCACTTCGGCAGCGATCATCAGTCCTGCCGCAGCAGGCACAAAAGCCATGCTGCCAGGCGTCTGCCTGCGTCCGTTTGCTTCTTCGGGCGTTTCCTTAGCTGCCTGGGGCTTGATCGGCTTCTCTTTCGAATAGACCACTTTCACATGGGAAATCCCCCGTTTTTTCAACTCCCGGCGCATGACTTTCGCTAAGGGACAGACGGAAGTCTCAGAAATATCCGCCACCTGGAATGCAGAGGGATCCATTTTATTCCCCGCCCCCATGGCGCTAATCACCGCAGTCCCCGCTTCCACTGCCTGTTGAATCAACGTCAGCTTGCCCGTAACCGTGTCGATGGCGTCAACCACATAATCATAAGAGGCAAAATCAAACTGATCCGCTGTTTCCGGCAGATAGAAAGTGCAAGAACCTGTCACCTGCGCTTTGGGATTGATATCTAAAATCCGTTCCTTTGCCACATCCACCTTATATCTTCCAATCGTGCTGTGCAGCGCATAGATCTGGCGGTTCAGATTTGTAAGGCTAACCTTGTCGTTGTCAATCAGGTCCAATGCACCCACGCCGCTGCGCGCCAATGCCTCCGCCACATAGCCTCCCACGCCGCCAATGCCAAAGACCGCTACCCTCGCCCTGCTAAGACGTTCCAGTTTGTCCGTGCCTATCAGCAATTTTGTCCTTGAAAATTGGTTGTGCATTCGTCTCCTCCCTTTAAGCTTTCATTCATGCTGCCTGTCCGGTAACCTTGCAGATCCACAGTCACATAGGAAAAGCCCAAGGCTTTGAACCTTTCTGCAATCTGCTCTCGTTTGTCGCTGGCGATCAGCTTTTCGATCTCAGCCTCCGGAATTTCAATTCGTGCCAAATCCCCATGCATACGCACACGGACTTGAGAAAAGCCCATCTTCCACAAAAGCAGCTCTGCCTGCTCCACCATGGCAAGCTTCTGTCGGGTAATGGCCTCTCCATATGCAAATCGCGAGGAAAGGCAGGCAAATGAGGGCTTATCCCAGGTGGGCAGTCCGCATTGCTTTGACAACAGGCGAATCTCTTTTTTGACAAGCCCTGCTTGCCTTAACGGGCTTACGATCCCAAGTTCAAAAACCGCCTGCATCCCCGGCCTGTAATCCCCCTCGTCATCCAGATTGGAGCCCTCGGCCACATGTGTAATTCGATAATCTTTGGCAATTTTCACCACCATTCCCAACAGCTCCCTTTTACAGAGATAGCATCGGTTGGGACGATTCTCCTCAAATCCTGGAATTTGCAATTCATCAAATTCACAAACCACCTGCCGGATTCCTTGCCTGTTGCAGAATTCCTTTGCTTCTTTCAGTTCCCTTGCCGGAAAGGACTGGGCATGTACCGTGACCGCTAATACGTTTTCTTTTAAGACATCATGGGCAGCCTTTAACAAATACGCAGAATCGACGCCGCCGGAAAATGCCACTGCTACAGTCCCCAGGCTTTTTAAATACTCTCTTAACAACTCTCTCTTCTGATATAGATCATTTCGCCTCTCACTCATCGAATTCCACCGTCACAAAATATCCCTTGGGCGTCTCATGAATCTCTGTCACCCTGCCCTCACTAGATTTCAGGCGCTCCGAAAAGGCATAATTTGCAGACATCGCATACGCCTTTCCCAAAGTATAATAATACGAGGTTGGCAGCTTGCCCTCGCTCACTGGCAAAACGTCCCCTTCTTTCAAAAGCCCGGTCCGTTCCATTTTAAATTCCATTTGGCGCATCGTGTACTTCCCTTCTTTTCTGTTGATCAGGTCTTTCCTCTTTATGACCGTTTCCAGGTGGCCGGGGTAAACAGCAAAAGCAACGGAAACAGCTCCAACCGCCCCGCTAACATGTCAAACATCAGCACATATTTTGCCGGCTGTGAAAATACGGAAAAATTACTCATAGGACCTACCTGGTTCAGTCCAGGCCCGATATTATTCAAAGTGGCAGCCACTGCCGTAAAATTAGTAGTAAAATCCAGGTTATCCAGCGAAATCAAGAGAACCGAGCACCCGTAGACTAACGCATAGGTGATAAAAAATACAGACACTGACCGCAGAACATCTTTGCTTACTACATGATGTTCAAAATGTATCTGGCGCACCCGCTTGGGATGAATCAGATGAGAGAGCTCGTTTTTCACCAGCTTGAGCATAATCACCACCCGGGATACCTTGATTCCTCCCCCGGTGCTTCCAGCACAGGCACCCACAAACATCAGCGCTACCAGGATAAATTTGGAAAACTCCGGCCAGGCATTGAAGTCCGCCGTAGAATATCCGGTGGTGGTAATGATGGAAGCAACCTGAAAAGCCGCATGATGAAACGCTTCCGCCACAGAGGAAAAGCTGCCCCGGATGTTGACGGCAATCAATAAGATAGCGGCAAAAATGATGCCGAGATAATACCGCATTTCCTCATGACAAAACGCCTGCTTTGGCTTGCGGGCGCTGATCAGATAATAAACGCTGAAATTGACCCCGAACAAAATCATAAATAACGTTATAATCGCTTGGGAGGCAATCGAATAGCTTCCAATACTGCTGTTCAAAACGCCAAATCCCCCTGTGCCCGCCGTGCCAAAGGACAAAGTCATAGCATGAAACGGCGGCATTCCTGACAATAGCAGCAATAGAATCTGGACCACCGTCATCACAATATAAATTCCATAAAGAATCCGGGCGGTATGCCGCACCCGGGGCACCAGCTTTCCGACGGTAGGTCCCGGGCTTTCCGCCCGCATCAAATGCATGTTATAACCTCCGGCGAGGGGAAGAATGGCAAGAATCAGCACCAATACGCCCATCCCTCCAATCCAGTGGGTAAAGCTGCGCCAGAAAAGATTGCATTTAGACAACGCCTCCACATCTGACAAGATGCTAGCTCCGGTGGTAGTCAGGCCAGAAATCGTTTCAAATAAGGCATCCGTATAAGAAGGAAATTCCCCGGACAAAAACAAAGGCAGCGCTCCCGTAACGCTGAGCGCCATCCAGCTTAAGGAAACCGCCACAAATCCTTCTTTGGCATAAAACACTGTGCTCTTAGGCTTTTTGATCTTTCCTGCCACCCCAAGAAGCAGGCAAGCCAAAAGCACTGCCGCATATGCAAATCCTTCTTCCTCTCGATAATAAATAGCTGCCAGGCAAGGCAATGCCAAAAAGATTGCCTGAAACTCCAGGACACGGCAAAGAATATATCTGATAATTGAATAATTCATCGCTTTCTTCTGCTTCCTCTCTTATCGTAAAATATCCTTTAAATCATTAAATCCCTGATTAGTGGTTACCACCACCACGGTATCTCCCATCTGAATGGAATCCTGCCCTCCCGGGGTAATCACCACCCCTTTGCGGTTGATGCAGGCAATCAGCAGATTATCCTTTAACTGCAGTTCCTTTAGGGGAACCCCCACGAGCCGGGACTGTTCATTCACCCTGAATTCCAACGCTTCTACTTTGCCCTCTATGAGCTGGTATAAAGTCTCCACATTGCTGCCTATAGAATTCTGCATGGCACGCACATACTGCAAGATATAGTCGGCCGTGATATTCTTGGGATATAGCACGCTCCCCAAATCCAGGCTGTCTATAATTTTGTCATAATCAATCCTATGTACCTTTGTGATCGTCTTGGCATTGGAAATGCTCTTGGCATAAAGGCTCAACATAATATTTTCCTCGTCCATGCTGGTCCAAGACACGAAGGAATGAACTTTGGGCAACCCCTCCTCCTGAAGAAGGTTCCGCTCCGTGCCGTCCCCGCAGATCACCATCGCCTGGGGAAGCAACTCGCTAAGCTCATTGCAGCGCTCCTTGCTCTGTTCGATAATCTTGATCCCGATTCCCATCGACAACAGTTGTTTCGCAAGATAATAAGTAGTCTCTCCTCCTCCGATGATCATGCAAGTCCTAATCCGGTTCGTCGCCATTCCGATTTTCTTAAAAAAGTCGTTTGCCTTTCTAGAGGAGGCAACCACGGAAATCACGTCCTTTTCCTGAAGTACGAAGTTTCCATCCGGGATAAAGACCTCGTCCCCTCGTTGCACCGTACAAATCAGCACTTCACAATGGAGACCTGCAGATAAATAAGTAAGCGGACGCCCATGGAGCACGGAACCCTCGTTGATTTTGCATTTTAGAAGCTCCACCCTTCCTTTGGCAAAGGTATCGACCTTAATAGCTGAGGGGAATTTCAGCAGACGGGCAATCTCACACGCCGCCGCATACTCTGGATTGATTACCATCGAAAGCCCAAGTTCCTCCTTGATAAAGGAAATTTCTTTATTATAGATTGGATTGCGAACCCTGGCAATCGTACTGCAGCCCCCGGCTTTCCTGGCAATCAGGCAAGAAAGCATGTTGAGCTCATCCGAAGTCGTCACTGCAATCATCAAATCCGCCTCTTCAATGCCCGCTTCATTCTGTACGGAAAAGCTGGCGCCGTTTCCCACTACCCCCATCACGTCATATTGGTTTGCCACTGCCTCTACTCTGCGCCCGTCCACATCTATGACTGTGATATTATGTCCTTCTTTACTTAACTGCTCGGTAAGCGTAGCTCCTACGTTTCCGCAGCCCACAATGATTATCTGCATCTTCTATTCCTCTTTCCATCCTCTATCATATTTACGGACCAGCCCAAGGCCAATCGGGTAAGGCCCTGTATGGACCCCGATGGTTGCTCCGATCTGGTAAATGTCAATGGCTTTGTAATTTGAATACGTCTGTAAAGACGCCAAGAGCTGATCCCGGAACATTTGCGCTTCCTGGTAATCATAACCGTATCCGACAACGATCTGATACTCATCTGGCGACTCCCCAATCTTCTCAAAATGTTCCTTGGTCTGCTCAATCAGGCGTTTCATTGCTTTTTTGCGGCTTCTGCAAATGCCTGTCGGAAATATTTCTCCCTCCCGCAGCATGATCAATGGCTTAATTCCCAAGGTGGAAGCCGCCGTTCCCATCACTTTCCCGATCCTGCCCCCATGAATCAGATATTCATAATTTCCGACAGTAAAAATAATCCGTCCCGTGCCCTTGATGCGCTCAATGCCAGCAAGCGTCTCCTCAAAGGACAATCCCGCCTGCTGCATGCGCACGGCTTCCAGTACCAAAATCCCCTGAAGGACCGTATTTACCATGGTGTCCACCACTTGAATCCGTACTGTCGGGTAATCTTCTGCCAGAAGTTCCGCCGCTGTCTTCGCCGAATTATAAGAACCGCTGAATTTGGTGGTAATGCACAGGCAGATCATGTCCCTGCCCGCTCTGGCATAAGGAGTGAACACATCTACATAATCCTGTACCGAGGGCAGAGATGATTTCGGAAACTGCTTGGGGTGATCTACCATCTGCTGATAAAACTCCCTGACGCCAAGCTCTTCTATTTCTTTCTGATAGTTCTGTCCGTCAAACGTAACATAAAACGGCACCACCTTGATCCCTGTTTTTTCCGGGATTTCCCTGCCTAAATCACAGGAACCGTCTGTAATGATCTGATATGCCATACTATTTCCCCTTTCCTGGCTTTGCGCTGAATTTAATGGGGCTGTTGCGCTAATATATTCACTTGTTCAAAAAGTCTTGTAATCTATGTAAGTGCGACAGCCCAAATGTTATGCTCTCTGCCTGTAAATCTATCTAAAACCTGCCTGTTTTTGCCTGAGTCACTGCGATCAAATCTTGTACCGCCAGACACAGCGTCGTGCCGATGCGCCCGCCGCTGACGTAGATTTTCTCATAATTGAGCGCCTCTTCCTGTAAAAACACAGGATACTGCTTTTTCATCCCCAAAGGACTGCAACCGCCCCGCACATACCCGGTTACCTGCGTAATATCCTTTAGCGGAATCATTTCCATGGACTTCTCTCCTGCAAGCTTTGCCGCTTCTTTTAATTGCACTTCTCCCGTCACAGGCAGTACAAACACATAATGCCGGCGGCTCTTCCCCTGCAGTACCAAAGTCTTAAAGGACTGTTCTACAGGCGCGCCTGTCAATTGCGCCGTATGAATTCCATCGACAAACTCTTTGCATTCATACTGGATCACTTCATAAGAAACTTTCTTTTTGTCCAAAATCCGCATGGCATTCGTCTTAATTTCTTTGTCCTTTGCCACAATTCCCTCCTCTGACATGTTTTATTGGGCGCTTATCTTTCTTCGTTCTGCGCTGCGATTCTCTCTGCAAGATCATTCAAATATACCCAACGGTCCATTTTTTCTTCCAGCAGCGCTTCCGCCTGCGCCTGTTCCTTCATAAGATCCGACAACCTGACAGAGTTTGTGGCATTTGCCGCCATCTCCTGTTCCAATCCTTCTAGCTGTTCCTCTAGAGCCTGGATCTCATGTTCTATAGTATCATATTCCCGCTGTTCTTTATAGGTAAATTTTAATTTCTTTTCTCTATGACCTGGTTTCCTTTTCTGACTCCTGGTTTCTGCCGTTTTTGATGGATTACCACCGTTTTCTGATCCCCTTTTCCCTTGAGAATTCTCACGCTGCCAGACTTGCCGCGCTTTCACATAGTCGAGATATCCGCCCTCATACTGCTGCAGTCGCCCTTGATCCTCAAAGGCAAAGATTCGCCGCGCCAGGCGTTCTAAAAAATAGCGGTCATGAGAAACAATGATCACAATCCCGTCAAAGGCGTCAAGATAATCTTCTAAGATCGTCAGCGTTTTGATATCCAGGTCATTGGTCGGCTCATCCAAAATCAGCACGTTGGGCGCGCCCATCAGCACCCGCAGCAAATACAGTCTCCTGCGTTCGCCGCCAGAAAGCTTGCCAATCGGGGTCCACTGCATCGTTCCGTCAAAAAGAAAACGCTCCATCAGCATCGATGCGCTGATTTTTCCATTACCAGTATCAATATATTCCGCCTCTTTTCGGACATATTCTATCGCTTTCACTGACTCCTGCATATGGGAGTTGTCCTGCGAAAAATATCCAATTTTAATCGTATCTCCTAATTCCACCGTTCCAGCGTCTGGCTGCACTTGACCTAAGATGATCTTGAGAAGCGTGGACTTGCCGCACCCGTTAGGTCCCACGATTCCGATCCGGTCCCCTTTCAGAAATATATAGGAAAAATCTGCAATCAATTTCCGGTCGCCATAAGATTTGTCCACGCCTTGAAGCTCGATGGTCTTCTTTCCCATCCTAGAAGACGCCGAGGAAAGCTCCACTGCCTGCTCTTTTACGGGTCCCTCCGCCGCAAGCAGATCTTCAATCCGCTGGATATGAGCTTTCTGCTTCGTAGAACGTGCTCTTGCGCCCCGTGCCAGCCAGGCAAGCTCTTTCTTGAGAATGCTGGCCCGCTTGCGCTCGCTTGCCTGCTCCATACTCTGTTTCTGCATTTTTAAAGCCACATAATCCGCATAGCTTCCGGGATAACTGTATATTCCGCCCCGTTCCACCTCCACGATCCGGTCTGCGATACGATCAAGAAAATAACGGTCATGCGTCACCATCACTATCGCCCCTTTGAAGCGCATCAGCGTATCTTCCAGCCATTGGGACATTTCATTGTCCAAATGGTTGGTCGGCTCGTCCAAAATCAACAGTTCCACTGACTGTAACAACCTATTAGCTAGAGCGATCCGTTTTTTCTGACCGCCAGACAAATATTTTATGGTTTCATGAAAATCGGGAAATCCAAGCTCAAAGAGCATTGATTTCGCCTTGCTCTCCAGTACCATGTCCTGCAGATCCAGTCCTTTCATTGCCGCCTTTAAAACCGTGTCTGTATCTTCCAGCTCCGGGGACTGTTCCAAATATGCCAGTTTCACATGGTTTCCCATAATCACCGTTCCCTGGTCTGGTTCTTCCGTCCTTGCCAAAAGCTTAAGAAGCGTCGATTTTCCCATGCCATTGACTCCAATGACCCCCACTTTTTCGCCTTCCTGAAGACTGAACGCCGCATCTTTCAGAAGAATCCTCTCTGCGGTATAAGATTTGTATAAATGCTCTGCCGTTAAAATATTCATTTTGTCTCCTTCATCGCTTCAGACGCACAGGGCTGCCATGGAACAGCATGAGCAAGCCTGCTTCAGCGACATTTTCTCCTCCTCCGCATCGTTGACCGGATATTGTTGTGCTAGATTGGTAAAATAACCTGCAAGGGAAATTCAGACCTTTTGACACTCTAATCCTATAAGATAAAACATGGAAGAATTGCTGACTGCTCAGCGCCTCCTCCATGTTCCATTCAGCTACCCTTTCAAACGATATTCTGTTTCTGTCAATTTGTACTTTATCGCCACTTAATTCTAAACTAGATCATAGCATGAAATACAAGCCGTGTCAATGTCAGTAAACTTTGAGTTTCCCCATTTTTGTAATTCATAATTCCAAAAGGGCTGTCGCACGAATGTATTTGCCTGTTTGAAAGGTTTCCATTGCAAAGCAATGCAAACAAAATGCACAAAAGTCACTCTGGAAAGCTAGCTTTCCAGAGTGATTTTTGTGCATTCTGTCTTTGCCGCATGAGCGGCAAGACCTTTCAAACAGGCAAATACACTCGTGCGACAGCCCCGCTTTTATGTGCAAAGTGTTTTTATCACATTGTGAAAGAAACATTTTTACACTATGAATTGCAAAAGGGGGAAACTCAAACAACAAACAAGTCGTTTTTCCCTCAAAACTCCTCTAACATCCTTTTAGATGCAGCGCAATATTCAATTACGGCTGCCTGATTGTAATTGTTTTCCTCTAATAGGCTGATAAAACCAGCTCTCACAATCACGCCGTCGACAACGTCCTTCAAACATGAGGCGTCTCCCGCCTGCTCAACCTCCATCATTACCGGGATTTTTGCAATCTGTTTCACCTGTGCAAGATAAAACGCACTCTCTCTGCGAACACTTTCGCTCTGCCCTACGGCGTCGCTGCCGGTTTCGCAGTACGCAAATCCCTTTGCTCCCTTTAAAATCCTAGGGAGCCTCTCTCCCGACATTGGGGATGCCATCTGTATCAAGAGGGGAGCCCTTTCTTTTTCCAGAAGCCTTTTCAGCTCCCCTTGCTCCTCCAGGGGCAGATCTGGGATCACAATGCCGTCTACGCCATTTAAAATACACTCTTCCACAAACTTTTCCAGCCCAAAATGCAGGGCCGTATTATAATACATCCTAAACACAATCGCAAGCTCTGTCCCTTCCCCTCTTAGCTCCTTTGTCAGCGCAAATACTTTTTTGAGATTGACGCCATGCGCAAGGCAGCGATAGGATGCGTCCTGTATCACCGCGCCATCCGCCACTGGATCGGAAAATGGGATCCCCAGTTCCAAAACATCAACACCCGCATGTTCTTGCGCCTGAATAAGCGATTTACATTTTTCCATGTCAGGATGCCCTGCCATCATATATGTGATAAATGCTTTCTTGCCCTTTTGCTTTAGCTGCTGCATTTTCTGCTCGATTCTATTTTCCATCTCTTTACCTCCATCGTTTATAATCTAATTCAAATATCCACGGCCTGCAAGATAATCTGCCACCGTATGCACATCCTTGTCTCCACGTCCAGACAAGCATACTATCATAATTCCATCGTCTCCCATAAGTTTTGCCTGCTTTTTGGCATAGGCGATCGCATGGGCGCTCTCAATTGCCGGGATAATTCCTTCGAGACGGCAAAGCTCTAAAAGCGCATCCATAGCCTCCTGATCAGTAATGGATACATATTGCGCCCGGCCGCTGTCCTTTAAGCAGGCATGTTCTGGCCCTACTCCTGGATAGTCCAGCCCGGCTGAAATGGAATGGGCAATCTGGATATTTCCATTCTCATCCTGTAATAAATACGACCGCATTCCGTGCAGGACTCCTGGCTGTCCCAGCGCCATTGCGCTTGCATGTTTTCCAGTCTCGATTCCAAGACCAGCCGCCTCGACGCCGATTAGCTTTACAGATGGCTCCTCTATAAAATCGGCAAACATGCCGATCGAATTGGAGCCACCTCCCACGCATGCCATCACTACGTCTGGCAATCTGCCCTCAGCTTTCAGGATCTGTTTCTTGCTCTCCTTGCTGATCACGCTCTGGAACTCTTTGACAATCTTTGGATAAGGATATGGACCCACTGCAGACCCAATCACATAAAAAGTATCCTGCGCTGTCTTTGCCCAGCTGCGAATCGCCACGTTTGTGGCGTCTTTGAGCGTACGGCTCCCTGTCTTTACACATTCCACTTTGCTTCCAAGCATTTCCATGCGCAATACGTTTAACGCCTGCCGCTGCATGTCTTCTTCTCCCATATAGACAGTACATTCCATATTAAAAAGAGCTGCCCCAGTCGCCGTAGCCACGCCATGTTGCCCGGCTCCAGTCTCCGCAATGACCTTTTTCTTTCCCATCCGCTTTGCAAGCAGCATCTGTCCAATCACGTTATTGATCTTATGCGCCCCAGTATGATTCAGATCTTCCCGTTTGAGGTATATTTTCGCACCGTAGCCACGGCTTAAATTTTCTGCATAATACAACGGATTCTCTCTACCCACATACTGCCTCATGTAATACTCATACTGCCTTAAGAATGCCTCCTCATGAATCGCCTCTTCATAAGCCAAATCTAACTCCCGCAAACAATTCATCAACGACTCTGCCACAAACTGTCCGCCAAACTCGCCAAAATATCTTTGATCCATATGTTCCATCTTTCTAATCCTCCTGTTTTAAATTTTTACAAACAAAAATCCCTGGCAAAGCTGATAACAGCTTTTGCCAGGGACGATGCTTACCGTGGTGCCACCCTGTTTCACTATAGAAATGGCGCTAATCCTTCTAGGCAATTTTAGCAAAATTTCCTACTAGAATAAAAAAACGGATACTTCAAATTAGAAATATCCGCCACCAATTCTATAATCTCAATCCGATACACATGATATCTTACCCCTGTAACGTGAGGACACGGCAGCCGCTACTATGATTTCGCTTTGCATCTCACAAACCCATTCCCATAAAATGTCCCTGCTATCTTCCACCAGCCGATAACTCTCTGTAAGGTCCCTTTCCATGGTACTACTTTTGCTCATTGACTTTGTTCTTAATTTAATTTATATCTACTAGATTGTATGCATTTTAGCACACCAAAGTGCGTCTGTCAATAGAGATTTTTTTAAGCTTTCCTGTTTTGCAATTTTATTCACCCTTTCGATAATTCACAAAGACCCTCCAAATACATCCCGTCATCACTGCCGCCAGCACCACAAATACCGCCCCCGCCCAATTAGGCGGAACTCCAATGACTGCCGACCAAGACAGATAGTACGTGGTAGAAATACAGAGAACGCTTAATAAATCCAAAGACAGCCACCCCCAGAATTCATATAGGATCCCGTTGTCATAGATCAGGTCAAAAAGCATTTGATAGATGAACTCGTTCATTAGCCAGGACAGCGGATAAAACATCAACAGGCGAAATACTGCCGCTGACATGCTCCTCCTGCATCTGGAAGAGAAAAACAGTGTAACGCAAATATTCAAACAGACTGCCGCCAGCTTCGCCCCAAACGTCAAAAGAGAAAACTGCGCCACGTTCAGCTCCATGCCTCCAAAAAGTGCGCGGAAATCAATCATCCCTGCACTGGCGGTAAGTCCGTCCAAGCCATAGACAGCGGCAGTGATGCCAAACAAGAGAAAGGTAACTGCCAAAAACGCTGTAATCGCCACTGCCATACATGCGGCAATTTTCGCCCATACATCTTTCCACGTTCCATGAGCTGTCGCTAGCAAGACGTGAATCGTTTTCCTGTTGTATTCCTCCGAAAACACTGGCGCCGCAATCAGAATCAGCCAGACATTCAACGCTAGGACTGACCAGCTCCAAATACCATGGAAGTAGTTCCACCCTTCCGTATAACCAAACTTCATCTCTTTTTTCTGACAATCTTTGCGGTCTTCCCGCAACTGCTCGGTTTGCAAAAAATGTTTTCCGTATTCTTGCCACCGCCTGCCCTCCATAAACCTCTCAGGCACTTCTTTGGTATCGTAAAAATCAGTGAGATTATTTGTGACCCATTGATTGCAGAAATTCCCTTCCCGCACCCTGGAAAATTCCTGTTCTTCTTGGCGAATAAAGCCAGAAAGACCAAACCGCCCCACAATCTGCTCGATTTTTTCTAAGGTCAAATTCCCCTCGTACTCTTTCGCAAGCCTGCGGTTCGCTTCAATGGCAGAAATTCCATAATACACTTTTCCATCAATCTCTGCCCGGCTTTTGGACGCATCCACCCAAAAGGCAAACATCAGAAACGCCATAAGCAGGCATAAACCCAAATTTAATATTGGCCGTCCTAGAATCTTTCTTATCTCCATGACCCATAACCGCACACTGCAAGCCCCCTACCCTGTTTTCTTGTTAATGATCCTTTTTGACGCTATTCTTCTCAACCGCCGGAGTAATACAAGAAAACGTCCTCCAGACCAGGCTCCGCCGGCACGGCATGCTCCCTGGGCCTTTGATCTGCTATGATCCTGACGCAAATAGTTCCATCCTCCATATTCTTGACGCTGCTGACTACGAACTGCTGATTGAGCCGATCAGCAGTTTCTGGCGTCTCCATGCTCTCCCATACCTTGCCGCTGACAGTCTGGCAAAGCTTGTGTACCGAACCGTCTGCCACTTGCCTCCCAAATCTCATCAGTAAAATCTCATCTGCGGCATACTCCATATCGGAAACGATATGGGAAGACAGAATGACTGTCCGTTCTCTTCCCAGGGAGGTGATTAAATTCCGAAAGCGAATGCGCTCCCTGGGATCCAGTCCGGCCGTAGGCTCATCCATCACCAAAATCTTTGGATCATTGAGCATGGCCTGCGCAATGCCTACCCGGCGCAGCATTCCGCCCGAAAGGTTTTTCATGCGCTCCTTTTTCACTTCCTTAAGCCCAACCTGTTCTAAAAGCTCCTCAATCCGCTCCCTGGCAAGTTCTGGGGGCACTGCTTTGAGTTCCGCCAGATAACTCAGATAACGGAGCACGGTAAAGCCAGGATAATATCCAAATTCCTGCGGCAGATAGCCCAACATTCTGCGGTACTCTCCGCCCATCGAAGAAATCTCCTGCTGACCGCAGAGGATTCTGCCAAAATCCGGCCGCAGAACTCCGACTATCATACGGATTAACGTGGTTTTTCCAGCGCCGTTCGCTCCCAAGAGGCCATAAATGCCCTTATGAAAGGTATACTCTAACTCCGCCACTGCCGGCACGCCTTTATAAGATTTTCCCACGTTCTCCAATCGTAACCTTGCCATTTCTTCGCTCCTTCCTCAGCACAAGTCCATCAGACGCAGATCGCCGCCACTGCAAAGCGAACGATACAGCCAGACAATTTCCGCTATTAAAAGCACCGTTCCAAAAAGTAACGCCATCCCCCAAAAGCCCAAACAGGCAAACGTATAAAGCTCTGGCATATCTAAGGGAGCCAGGGAAAGCAGGCTGACAAGCACTGCGGCGCACATCTGCAAATATTCCCGCTTTCCCCTGCGAAACATCGTAAATACCAGAAGCTGCAGCCCGTTAGAAATCACGAACGGCACCAACAGATACAACGCCACCGCAAAGAGCCCGCAAGACACGTTCTTTGAAATCCCCCCAATCAAAACCGTTAAGAGCAGCAGGTCCAGAGATCCGAAAATCAGCATTTTGACACACCAAAGCTGCTTGATGTTTAAATAACAGCTCTGTTCTAGCTCCAGCATGTGATAAGAGCTGCTGCGGCACAATTCTAACATCAGAAAGACGCCAAGAATGGAGGCAAACACAGACCCCGTTCCTAGCCATGTCATCATTTGCGCTTTGCTGCCTTCCAGATACGCACAGGCACCAAAAATCAGCAACAGACAGATCAACTGTCCGCCAAGCGCAGACAGCGAAAGATACTTCATCTGCCCCAACACCACAGACGCAACAGAAGGACTGTAAGAAATTTCTTTTTCCTTTACTGCTTGTCTAAGCTGCTCCAGAGCAATTGCCTTTTTCTTCTGATCTATGTGAATTTCTTCTAATTGCATTCCCTTATTCCTCACAAAATTCCTCCTTTACCGCAATTCGTCTCAACTTCTCTGTTCCCTGCCGGACCCTGGATTTGGCAGTGGCAATCCCAGTCCCTGTCATATGAGCTATCTCCCGGTATTTATAACCATAACCATAATATAAAATTACCGCTTCCCGCTGCATAGACGGAAGCTGGCGGCTCAATTCCTCCACGCTGACAATCAATTCCTCCTGGCTGGTGCGAAAGCTTAACAGTTCCTGCCCCGGCCGTTGCAACGCTGCATCAAGCTCCAGTTCCTGCTGGTTCCTGCGCTGGCACTTTCGAAAAAAATCGACGCATACATTTCTTGCCGTTGTCAGAAGATACCCTTTTAGATTTTTATAATGATATTGATCCACATGCTTGATAAAATGCAGGAATGTCTCCTGCGCCAAATCCCATGCGTCCTGTCTGTTTCCCACCTGATAGCAACAGAAACGGTATATATCGTCATAATACTTCTCCACAATGGTATTCAGATATTCTTTCTTCCCTCTGTGGATCTCACGAATCATCTCTCTGTCATCCAAGAGTCTCTTCATCTGCCATGCCTCCCGTGCTCTCCCTGTTTTGCCCCCAACTTTCACTGGGCTATTTCAAAAATCACTATCATGTCTATTGATATAACGTCTCGCAAATACAAAAGGCTTTATCCAAAGCAAAAATAATTTATTATTGCTGCGGCGGTTAAATATTGCAGAACTTTAGACAGAACAAATTTTCATCTGCAAGGCGGAAGAATGAGTGGTAGCGAGGGCTACAACGACTGATGACAACGTGGCAAATAGAAATTTTGATCCGTAAAAACCGTGCTATTTAACCGCCAGAGTAATATTATACCCTGAGAAATACTTAAAACACAACACAGACATCAAAAAATGGGCTGTTGCAAAATTGCAACAGCCCCGGGCGCCATGCTTACTGCTGACGGATATCTACATAACCAATTTTCAGAGAGGAATCAGTGAACTCAGAGCCGCCGCTGGTATCAAAGCTCAGATACAGGCTTCCTAACTCCTCTTCCGTCGCAATCCACGCCATATGCACAGTTACAGTTTCTCCTGGCTTGATGCTTGGAATATAGTTATTCCCCCGTTCTCCTCCATGGACGTCATAGTAGCACATCTCCCATGAAGACGACAATCCGTTATTGATTGCATGTTCCCACTCGTCTCCTTCGCCTGGTTGTTCCTCTGTCTGAATCTGCATCTGTCCGTCCACTTCAGTAATTCGCGCCATATCGCTAAAGAACAGCACGTCTGACATTTCTCCCTCTCCTGTGTTCGTGTATTCCACTGTCGCATATATCAACTTTTGAGACACTTCCCGAGACTTCACTTCCTGGCTCAGAGAATCCAAATCACCATCCTTGATATAACGGATCGTTGCAGAACGCAGCTTTCCATTCTTATCTAATTCTTTGCGCATATCCTCATCCACCAATGACGGATCTAACAAACTGAAATCATCCGCCACTTTCACGTCTGAGACTTTGACGGCAAGGCCCTCGTCGTTTAGCGCAAAGCTATCGCCAATGGCATGGGTATTTTTCATTTCCTCTTTGGAAGCAGAGAGCTTCATTTGATATGACTCCTCGGATTCCTCAAAAGAATTGTCCAGGCTTTCCTGATAAGCGCTCCAGTCCTGGGCTACCACAATCTCTTCCTCTTGCGCGTCTTCTATAGGCACGAGTTTTACATTTTCTGTTATCTTCAAGGCTTCCTCTTTGGTTACGTCTGATGCCACAAACATCTCCATCACATAATGGACGTCTGTGAACGCCAGGTAAATTTTCTGGTTAAATGTAATCTCATCTTCGCACAAGCTAGGATATTCGAGATAAACCCCATCATGCCCGCCTACAGAAAACTCCTCACTGGAAAGTACGTCCCCATGCTGCATTTTGAACTTGTCATCTCCTGTATCCATCCGGTAAAATACCATGGATACGCCGCCTTTGTGCAACGCATTTTCATAACTGTACTTCCCTTGCTCCATCTTGACCATTCCCTCGGGGATATAGCCGACTTCTAATTTCACATCGGGAATGGAAACGACCTTTGTGGTCTCGATCTGTTCCTGCGTATCCATCCTCGCATCCTGGTTCTCTTCTCCCGCAATGCTTACGTTCACTCCATGCTCTCCAACTTTTTCCTGCTGCATCCGATAGATGCCTACTCCTGCAAACACGGTCGTGCCACAGAGCATCACTGCTGCAAGGGATGCTGCAATCGTCTTGCCTGCCGTCCATCTGTTCTTTACAATTTTGGGCTGTTCTGTTCTTATCTGTTTCTCTACTTCTCTTTCTATCATGTTCTTCATCTCCTCTGGCATTTTGGGAAAATCATATTTGATATTTTCTAATCTCATAGTCCGTCCTCCATTTCCGAAATAATTCCCGATCCCTGCTATGTCACAGCCCGCTGCAACTCCGTACGCATCATCGTCCTTGCCCTTGCCAGGCGGTTCTTGACGGCGCTTTCTGTGACATCTAGCAGCTTTGCGGTTTCCTTCACGCTGTACCCTTCCAGGTAATAGAGCGTAACGCAAATCCTGATTTTATCCGGAAGCTGCCGGATCGCCTCATACAAGTCCGAATAGTCCTCATGTTCTGCCGCCGTCTCTTGACATTGGTAATCTTCCAGTGGCACCACTCGCTTTTCCCTGCGCATAAAAGCATAACATTCGTTAATCAATATCCTTACAAGCCAGGTCTTTGCATAGGAATCCTGCCGCAGGGTATGCAGGTTTGTAAAGGCTTTTACAATAGTTTCCTGTATCGCATCCGCACAATCCGCATCACTGTAGAGCAATGTCTTAGCCACATGATAAAGCGTTTCTTCCGAAGCGATAATCAATTGTCCTAACTGTTCTTTCTTCATATCTGTCCTTTCTGCTGGCCAGCTTTTTTGTATTTACACTAATTAGATGTTTGAGCCTTGGGAATGGTCTCAAAAAAATAATTTCCATATTTGAACAAATAAGAAATTCTCCCTGTTCTCTTGCAGCCACCTCACAAATCACAAGGGCGCCGCACATTCTTCATATCAATGAATGTGCGACGCCCTCGCTCTTTTATTCCTACGCCGTCATCTGGACGCAAACGCTATTTCGCAGCCAGGCAATTGCCGCTGCGCCGCTTCATTCCAAAATGACACCAAACGCTCACCAATGCGCTGACAACCAGCACCATATAAAAATTCAGTCCTCTGGTAATGCACATAGACGCCGTAAGGCTGGCTCCGGGAAAGATTTGAAAAAACGCCGTTTTATACATTAGCTCCGTGATCCCCTGCGCCCCAGGCAAGGGCAGCATATCCACTGCGATATAGATCGACGCCTGCAGGCTCATCACCGTAAATGCCGTTACGCCGTCTAAGGAAAGCCCTTGGTAAATCAGCCACGTCAAGAAAAACACGCTGCACCGCTGCACAACGGTGAATGCAATCACCACGCCGATCTTCCCTTTATTTTTCAAAAAGAACAGCACCGCCTCATGGTACTGGTCCGCCATATCAATCAGTCTTTCCGTGCGCCGTCTAGAATGTTTCAGAATGCGGAATTTTTTGAGAAGATTCTCTCCCCCCACCACGATCCCTTTAAAACATTTCGGGCTTATCATGATAAATAAAAGAACCACCACCAACGCCGTATTTAAAAACAACCCCAGATAATACAGATATAGGTAGCCTTTCAGGTATTGCGCCAACGGCTGGTAACAAAAAATCAAAATCCCAAGCCCCATCACTACTAGGACAAGTTTATAAATCACGGCTACCGTCATCAATACCACGGTGCTGTCTGATACCTTATGCCCTTCTTTTTTCATGTAGTAAAGCTGCATGGGCTGGCCCCCGGTGGCAGATGGGGTAATGCCAGAAAAAAAGAATCCTACAAAAGAATATTTGACGCATGTGGCTGCGGTCGTCTTGTAATTCAGGCAGCGGAGCAGATAGCAGATCATAAATCCTTCTGCCGAGACAAAGAAAAACGCTGTCGCCATAGCTGCAATCAGGTATGCCGGATGCAGTTTATTCATTGCCGCAAACACTGCCGTCATATCATTTCCCTTAAATATTGCGCTGAAAGTCAAAGCCGCCAGTAGAATGAAAATGACGGCGCTGATAATGTTTTTCCGATTCATAAATAGACTCCATTCATTGCATAAGATAACTTCCGCCACATTTGACGAAACATGCCAATACGCTCTGTTTTATAACAGCCGTTCATCCTGTTGAATTTATGTAAGGTTCCCTCATAAATCACATGAGTCTGCTCCAGCTCATAAAAATCTCTGGGGGTTACCAGTGAAAAATGCTTTTCAAAAAGCTCTATCCCATTCTCCTTAAGAAGATTCGCCGTAAAGGACGAGCACGTATAATGGTTTTTCTGGTAAAATGGTATATTCAATAATATCATAGGCAGCCCTAAGACACAATAATGATATTGAAATCTTTTTTGATAACATTCCTTAAGCTGCCTGGCGATTTGGATCTTCTGTTCTTTGGTGCATTCCAGGCTGACAATTTTATACCTTGCCGTGGGAAACTGCCGTTCAATCTTCTGTGTATCTTCTTTTTCAAATCCTGCCAATAGCGGTATCGCCGGATTGCGCCTGCCCACGCTGTACGCCTCTCGCAGCCTCTCATCCATAGATAACACTACATGAATATAATCAATTCCCGTCACCCGGCGGATAATCGAAGCAAAAAAACCTGGCGTGTCAACCAATGCAAAATAAATCTGTTCCATTCTGTGAACCTCTCTTTTGTCTTTCACTCTAAATTTCCTTTACAGCATATGCCTTATTTCTAGTTGAAGTGATAAAATTTCTGCGCCGCTCTGTAGCCTGTCAGCGTAAGCGCCGCTCCCACTCTTCCTGGCAGATAAGTCAAGCCGCTTACCGTTTTCCGCTTCAGTACATGATACAGCCTGCGATCATGGTTTTTTACAAAATTCCAAAGCATTTCCCGCTTTTCCCACGCCTCCGGCGTGCCGATCAGCAGCAAATGAATCGATGAGATCGCCATCATTATGGAAATGTTTCGCACCAGGTAGGCGGCAAGCTTTGGATTCTTTCTTTGTAGCTCCTCTAAGTCCGTACAGACTGACACCATCTTAGTCACCCGGATCTGCTGGTCTATCCGCTTCATCAAAACTTTCTCATTTACAGACTGGTCCTCCCTGCCAAGAAAGTAATGATATAAATCAAGATTCAGATAACACAAGCTTTCCACATAGGGCAGCGGCTGGTTGGCAAAGATATTGTCCACATAAAAGGTATGTCTTGGAAGCTTGACGCCAGACTGTCTTAACACTTCTGTACGATAAAATAAAGAATGCATCACCAGATACTGGGAAGGACGGAACTGTTTTAAGTCAGCCCAGCCGCATACTTGGTTCTCTTTGAACACGTTCCGATAGCCCATGCGTTTGACTTTATTTTCATAGTAGTGATCGTATAAATAATTGCAGATCACCAAATCCACAGTGACATCATGCTCTTCCCACTGTTTGATTTTTTTTAGAAGTTTTTTCAGCTCTTTTGGATCTAACCAGTCGTCGGAATCTACCACTTTAAAATATTTTCCTGTTGCCTGGGCAAGCCCTGCGTTGACTCCGGCGCCGTGACCGCCGTTCTCCTGGTGAATGACGCGGACAATCTCTGGATAATTTCTAGCATAATTGTCTGCAATTTCTGCCGTGCGGTCCGTAGATCCATCATCGACAATAATAATTTCAGCCTGTTCGTCTGCAGTCAATAAAGTATCAATGCATCGTTCCATGTAGTCTTCTGAATTGTAACATGGCACGGTAAAAGTAATCTCTCTCATACGTTTCTCTTTCTCCTAAAGTTTTTCCTATTTAATTAAACGAAAATATTCTTGCGTTTTCTTCATAAAAATTCTTAAGATTTCCTTAATACTGCCATATGGCATTAAGGGATCCTGTGGATTTCCTTTATACTGCCGCATGGCTTAAAGGGATCCTGTAGATTTCCTTATTAGATTAACTCATTTTTCTTAAAACTTCACTGCGTTTATCTTACATTTATCTTACATTTCCGTAAGGTTTAATTTGTCATCAGCAGAATCAACGCAACTTACAGTTGACACATTGAATGGCTCTCAGTGATAGTATGCAACCCGATAAAATGTTAAAATAAACGCATAATAATTACAAGGAGGATATCATAATGATTTTTGGAGATAAGCTGATACAGCTTCGAAAAAAAGCTGGCTGGTCACAAGAAGAATTAGCAGAACAACTCAATGTCACAAGACAATCCGTTTCAAAATGGGTGGGGGCGCAGTCTTTGATGTTGACAATCAGTTGCTGATGATGATTCTGCTGTCTGTCTCGTTTGTTTTTGCAGGCATTGGCATATTTTTCTTTGTCAGCAGCGGCATCGTATGGGCAAGCTTTGAAAAATTGTTACAAGAGGGTGATTATTCAAAGGTAAAAAAAGAATCAATCTGCCATGGCAGCCATCTCTGCTTCTTATTGGCTAATTACCACCGCAATATACCTAGTATAACCCACGTTAAATACCCATCTGTTTCGTTGAGAATGATTGTTCGAGAGTGCATGGCAAAAACCGGAGGTGTACCGGGGTACATTGAGGATTTTTACCATGTACTATCGGAAAATCAGGCCAGCAAAACAGATTGGTATTTAGCGTGGGTTATACTAGGATATAGTCTTGCTACGAATCAGTGGGAATATAGCTGGGTCATTTGGGTGGTCGCAGGCGTAGTTTTTCCTGCTATTGTTATGATTGCAAATTTACTTGTTCAAAAGGTCTTTCCGCTGATGCGGCAAGACCTTTTGAACAGGTAAAGACATTTGCTTTAGCATTATTTGCCAAAAAAGAAAACTAAATATTAAATAAAGTAGACAAATTGTTAAAAACTTGTTAAAATAAAAAAAATAAAATAAAGGAGAGTAAATTCAAAATGAATGAGAACAAAGATTTTAAACCTTTTGTTCCCGCCAACAAGACACTTCCGGAGTTTACAACCACTTCCATTATATTAGGAATTATTCTGGCAATTGTGTTCGGCGGAGCAAATGCATACCTAGGCCTCCGTGTGGGGATGACGGTATCAGCATCCATTCCGGCAGCCGTAATTTCCATGGGAATCATCCGGAAAATATTAAGAAAGGATTCCATCCTTGAAAATAACATGGTGCAAACCATTGGTTCCGCAGGAGAATCCGTAGCGGCTGGGGCAATCTTTACGCTGCCGGCATTATTCTTATGGGCAAGCGAATGGGGAACCTCAGCGCCTTCCCTGATTGAAATTGCAGTTATCGCATTTATCGGCGGCGCACTTGGAATTCTGTTCATGGTTCCGCTTAGAAAAGCACTGATCGTGCAGGAGCACGGCACGCTTCCCTATCCAGAAGGCAAAGCTTGCGCAGAAGTATTGATGGCAGGAGAAGAAGGCGGCGATAAAGCTTCTACCGTATTTGCCGGACTTGGCATAGCGGCAGCTTATAAGTTTATCACCGACGGCCTCAAGCTGTTTCCAAGCGAGGTACATTATGAAATTCCGGCATACAAAGGATCTGGCGTCGGCATGGACGTGCTTCCAGCCCTTTTAGGCGTGGGATACATTTGCGGGCCAAAGATTTCCTCTTACTTATTCTGCGGCGGCATCCTAGGTTGGTTCGTCTTAATGCCTTTGATCGTTTTATTCGGACCAAATATCGTGTTGTTCCCAGCAGACGTCACCATTTCCGAATTATATGCAACGGGCGGTTCTTTTGCAATCTGGAGCAATTATATTAAGTATATCGGCGCCGGCGCCGTTGCCTGCGGCGGCGTATTGAGCCTGATAAAATCACTGCCATTGATTGTAAAAACATTCCGCGAGGCATTAAAAGGCTTTGGAAAGGGCGTTGCATCAGACGAGCGCACCAATCAGGATCTCAATATCAAGGTTATTCTTGGCGGCATCGTCATACTGGCGCTTGCCATCTGGATTGTGCCAGTGATCCCCATCAACCTGTTTGGAGCATTCCTGATTGTGATTTTCGGTTTCTTTTTCGCAACCGTTTCTTCACGCATGGTTGGACTTGTGGGAAGCAGCAACAACCCCGTTTCGGGTATGACCATTGCCACTTTGCTGGTTGCTACCATCGCTTTAAAAGCAACTGGTTCTACCGGACAAGGCGGCATGATTGCGGCAATCGCAATCGGAGGCGTGATCTGTATCGTGGCAGCAATTGCAGGAGACACCTCGCAGGACTTAAAAACAGGTTATATTTTAGGAGCAACGCCTAAGAAACAGCAGATCGGCGAGATCATTGGCGTCCTCGCATCTTCTCTGGCTATCGGCGGCGTATTGTATCTGCTTCACATTGCCTGGGGTTACGGCTCCACAGAGCTTCCTGCTCCGCAGGCAACCCTGATGAAAATGATCGTAGAAGGCGTTATGGGAGGCAATCTTCCCTGGACCTTGGTGGGCATTGGCGCATTCATCGCTATTGTTGTGGAGATCCTTGGAATCCCGGTACTTCCATTCGCTATCGGCTTATACCTTCCGATTCATTTAAGTACCCCGATGATGGTCGGCGGCATTGTAAAATGGATCATTGAGAAGAGAAAGAATCTCAATGAAAAACAAAAAAAGGATGCTGACTCTAATGGAATTTTATATTCCTCCGGACTGATCGCAGGAGAAGGGCTTGTAGGCATCTTCTTGGCGATCCTGGCAATTATCCCAGTTGGCGAATCCAATGTAAGCGAGATTGTTGGCGGATTCCTTCCAGGGCTTATTCCGGCGCTGTCAAATGCAAATGTCGGCAATATTATCGGACTTGCCGCTTTCGCATTGTTGACCCTTTCCCTTTGGCAATTCTGTTTTCGTAAAACGAAAAAAGCATAACGTTTAAAGGAGAATCCGTGGGCAGAACAAAAAAGAATTTTATGGATTTTATTCCGGTATGCAATCCTGCATACACTTGGGATGCCGATAACAAAGGCAAGGTTACTGTTCATGTAGTGAACAGGGGATTATATAACTGGATTGCACAGAAGATATTTAAAAAGCCACGCATCAGTCATATCTCTTTGGATGAATATGGAAGCTATGTATGGCGGCAGATGGATGGGCAGCGGAATGTATATGAGATTTCAAAGCTTGTGTCTGCACAGTTTGGCAAAGAGGCTGAACCCGTGGTTCCAAGACTTGTAAAATATATCCAGATCCTGTATCAGAATAAATTCATAGGATATGTAAAGCAGAAATAAAAAGAGCTGCCGCTTTGAAGATATCAGAAAAGCGGCAGCTCTTATATAAGGAGAGACAAGACAAATGAAAAAAACAAAAAGATCACTAACCCTAGCCGCATCCGCCGTGATACTGCTGGCTGTCTGTAGCCCGCTGCTTGTATTTGCAGCAGAGGAAACAGAAGAATATATCCCTGCCATGTTTGCGACATTTTGGGCGCTGGTGCCTCCCATCGTGGCAATCGTCCTTGCGCTGATCACCAAGGAAGTATACAGCTCCCTGTTTATCGGGATATTAATCGGAGGCTTATTTTATTCCGGTTTTACGTTTGAGAAAACCATTACTCATGTGTTCCAGGATGGAATCATCGGCGTACTCTCTGACAGTTATAACGTAGGAATCTTGGTATTTCTTGTAATTTTGGGCATTATGGTATGCATGATGAATCAAGCAGGCGGTTCCGCGGCATTCGGACGCTGGGCAAGCGTACATATTAAGAGCCGGGTAGGCGCACAGCTTGCCACAATCCTACTGGGCGTGCTGATTTTTATCGACGATTATTTCAACTGTCTGACAGTGGGAAGCGTCATGCGACCTGTGACAGACAAACATAATATTTCCCGGGCGAAGCTGTCCTATCTGATTGACGCCACGGCGGCCCCAGTCTGCATTATCGCTCCTATTTCTTCCTGGGCGGCCGCAGTGACCGGATTTGTAAAAGGGGAGGATGGATTCTCTATCTTTATCCGGGCAATCCCTTATAATTTTTATGCGCTTTTGACAATCGTCATGATGGTGGGGATGCTGATGATGAAAATGGAATTCGGCCCCATGAAAACACATGAGGAGAATGCCAAAAAAGGAGATCTATTTACGACGCCAGACCGTCCATATTCTAACGCCAAGGAGGAAGCTGGCAACGCCAAGGGAACTGTCATTGATCTGGTGTTTCCAATAGCCGTTTTGATTATAAGCTGTGTCATTGGCATGATTTATACCGGCGATTTTTTCAACGGCGCCGGATTCGTAGAGGCGTTTTCTGGAAGTGATGCGTCTGTGGGACTGACGCTGGGAAGTTTCTTTGCATTTGTAATCACCATTATCTTTTATGCCGTACGCAAAGTTCTCAAATTCAGTGAATCAATGGCATGTATTCCAGAAGGCTTCAAGGCGATGGTCCCTGCGATTCTGATCCTGACCCTTGCCTGGACATTAAAGGCTATGACTGACAGTCTGGGCGCTGCTGCCTTTGTGGCGGGGATTATGTCCTCAAGCGCAGCAAGCTTGTTGAAATTCCTCCCAGCAATCATTTTCCTGGTTGGGTGCTTCCTTGCCTTTGCAACTGGAACCTCTTGGGGTACTTTCGGCATCTTAATTCCAATTGTAGTTGCTGTTTTCTCTGGAAGCAATGAAAACATGATGATTATTTCAATCTCTGCATGCATGGCAGGCGCCGTATGTGGCGACCACTGTTCCCCAATCTCAGATACCACCATCATGGCGTCCGCCGGGGGGCAGTGTAACCATGTAAACCATGTTTCCACCCAGCTTCCGTATGCAATTACCGCAGCGGCCGTGTCCTTTGTGACTTACATCATTGCCGGATTCGTGCAGACCGCATGGATCGCGCTTCCTGTAGGCATTATCCTGATGCTGGGCACATTGTTCCTTATCAAAATCCTTTTCGATCGCAAAAAGATCTGATAGCTGCTTTACAAAAAGAGGGGGCTGTTGCAAAATTGAGCTTATATACAATCTGGGATGAGATTGACGTGATCTGGATCCCATATCCTGTATATAGCGGCTATTTTGCAGCAGCCCTTTCAATGTCAGTAAAAACTTCTTACGCAAACAATTCACGAAATCAAAACTTCTTCTTATCAAAAGCAAACATCCCTGTCACGCCTGCCGCTGTCGTCATAGCCACCGTAACTAGAAGCGCTGGCAAAAAGTCCGCAGATGCGGCAGATTCCGTCAACAGCGCTTGGCATTCTAACAGCTTCGTCGGAAGGTAATCCTGCACTTTAGGAAAAATCCCGGCAATATAAGAAACTAATAGAAGCATTCCCGTACCAGCCAGCACTCCAGAGGTCTCGAAACATAGCGTGGAAAAAAATACAATCAGGCAAAATACCCAGACGCCAAACACCCAAAACAGCGCCGCCGTCGTTAGAATATTAGAAACCGTGCCATTATCCCAATAATATCCGCTGTAAAGCCAGGTAATGCCATAAGACATCCAAAAATACAAGCTCCACCATAACAGGCACGTCAAGGCTTTTACCCCATACACTTTGCGCCTGGACATGCCTTTTGTCAAAACCAGTATCAGCGTCCCTTTCTGGTATTCCTGTGTAAAAATACCGCAAAATATCAGTACGGCGACAATCAGCGCCATCGGCATATTCTTATAAAACTGCGCCCAGCTCGTCAAGGCGTCGACCGTCACTTCTCCCACCTGAATGCCACTCTCTTGAAGGGATTCCGACATAGCCTCCATGAGCCAGGGCGTTAATTTTGCAATTGCCGGATTCATGATGCCAAACAGTGCAGAAACAAGCATCAGAATAAAAAACTTTCCGCTGCGCACAAGTTCCATCCATTCTTTTTTCCAAAAAGCAATCCATGCGCTCATTTCCCTACCACCTCCAAAAACAATGACTCCAACGAAAGCCCGGTCTTTTCTATCTTACGAATCAGAATCTTTTCTTGTGCCATCCAAGCCATCACTTCTTCCATCTTAAGGCCTGCGCCCTGTCCATAACTTACATCGACTCTCCCTTTAGGCGTTCCGCCCGGAAAACGCTGCAACAAGCGTCTGACGTCCTGTTCCCGTTCCAATTCAACCTCAAATCCAGCTTCTTTGCAACTCTTTTTCATCTCTTCCATGCTGCCCTGGCGTATAATCCTGCCTTCGTGAAGAAACGCAAATTGATCACAGATTCGCTCCACGTCAGACAAAATATGCGTAGAAAACAATACCGTGGTTTGTTCTCCCGCAGAAGCTAAAATATCTAAAATCTCTTTTCGGCCCACTGGATCCAGCGCTGAGGTAGGCTCATCGCAGATCAGCAGCCTGGGACGGTTGAACATTGCCTGAGCAATCCCAAGCCGCTGCTTCATACCCCTGGAAAATCCTTTGATGCGGTGTCTTTCCTTGGACAGGCCCACCAATCCCAAAAGCTCTTCTGTCCGGTTTTTACACTCTCTGTCATCCATTCCCGTAACTGCACCGCAAAAATGCAGATATTCGGAAGCTGTCATATACGGATAAAACTCTGGCACATCTGGCAAATATCCGATATAGCGGTTTGCAGGGTTTTCTCCAAAAGAAACTTTCTGCCCATTGACAAATATCTCTCCTTGATCCGCAGGAAGCAAGCCTAATGCAAGCTTCATCGTAGTTGTCTTTCCAGCACCGTTTTGTCCTACAAAGCCATAAACCGCATGTTCCGGCACTGTAAAATCCACATCCTGCAAAACCTGTTTCTCTGCAAACTTTTTAGAGATGTGAGAAATTTTAAGCATATCCATAGTAGTGTCCTTTCCGCTGTGATTTCAGCATATGACCATCAGGATTCCTCTTTTCCCAACAACAAATAAAGAATCGGTCCTATAAACTGCATTCCTACAATCACTACAATCACCCACAAGGTCCTGTTTCCCCGGCGGTAGCTGGCATGTGTAAGAATATGGCGCAGCACATACGCCAAAAGTCCAAATTGTAGCAAAACTAAGGGCAGCAAAATTGGCAATATATCTTGTACGTCTTTCATTTCTGGTTTCTCCTTTCATCCTCTGGAAAATTTTTACAAATCTTCTGAAACTCCTCACTATCCCATAAGCACGCAAGTAGCGAATGTTTCAAAGACTCCTGAAAATTCTCAATAATCCATTTCGGGCTGCGAGGAGGTCCGGCGCCCAAGTCTAACTGGTCAATCCAAGTATCAAGACAGTCAAAATAACTGTCCCCATGCAGCTTTACTTCCTCCTGTTCGGTGAGAGTTCTGACATTGCGCGCATACTTTTGAAGTTCCTTAAGAGCCTCCTTGCGCATATTTTTGGATGCATATGCAAGAGCGGACTGATAATAAAACTGTGCCGCAACATTTGGGTGCAGGCTTTCCACTCTATAAGCCTGTAATAGTGATTCCGTACGCTGGATCGTTTCTAAACATTGTTCCCATTGAGAAAGGTTTACCGCCAGATATTGAACGGAACACGCAATTAATGCCATTAAATGGCTGTATATGGTAATCTGCGTGTAGCTTCTGGCCTTTTGTGTATCTCCAAGCACCTGGTACGCTTGCGCCAGCAGGATATCATTTTGACTTGAAATCCGCATCGGATCGGTCAGTTCCGCCAATGCTTGTGCCACCTCTTTTGCTTTTCCCAGTCGCAGGTCTGCGATTGCCTTGACGCTGATGGCGTCGTTACAAATATTCACCGCACTGCAACCGCAGATAATATGGTTGCAGAGTTCTTCTATTTCCTCCAGGATCCCCCGCCGCTGCTCTTCTTGCTGCGGCAACATAAAATGATTCAGCCACAAGACGCACATCTGCAGCAAGAATGGATAACAGGAATAATAATTTCTCACCTGTTCCCTGCTTTTTTCCATAGTATCTTCAAAAGACCCAACTGCAAATTCCTCCGATAAATCCTGATAAATCTTCTGAATCTGCTCCTTGCTTAGCTGAGGCTCATATCCCATCAGCTGGTCGATGCTGACCCCGAAAAACACCGCCAACCTTGGCAGCAGCAAAATATCTGGCATGCTCTGCCGATTCTCCCATTTTGAAACGGAAGCTTTGGTAACTCCCAGAAAATCTGCAAGCTGTTCCTGGGTAATATTTTTCTCATGACGCAGACGAATGAGGTTATCTGGCAAATTTACCTGATCCATAAGTTTCCTCCTTATCTTGATGTGTCTATTATAAGGCAATGAAGCTGAATTATTCAATGGATTACTGCGATACTTTCCATTGAAAATATCAACTGGGAGGAAACTTCTATCAATAAGCAAGAAAGGAGCTGTGGCAGAGCAATCCTGCCCGGAGGGCTTTTTATCTTATAGGATCAGGGTGCCAAAAGATCTATTTTCATTCTAATCCCTCTTCTTTGTTCAAGAAGCGATCCCATTCCTCCACGTCCCCTGTCGCATTTACCCAGAGCTGATACGTCCGCTCATCTCTTCCGTCAATGTAAAAAATATACTGCCCATTTTCTTTCTCTGCGCAAAAAATAGCTCCATCCTCAAAATCTTTGAGATAAGCGGCATAATCCTCCGGCTTCACCGACACGTCTTCATAACCATGCATCAGCTTGCCATCTGCGTCATAATGTTGATACCCTTCTTCTATCATCGACTCTATGGAGCCATCCTCCAATTTCAAAACGAAACCATTGGCACGCATTTCCCGTATATCACGATTACAAGAATTTTCTGGCAAGATTGTGACATTATCCAAGTAAAAATGAAGCAGCCCTGGCATCAGGCGAACCTCCTCGATATAAGCATCTGAAAAATTAAAGTGTGCAAATTCATTCTTTGTTATGTATTTCATCTTTATTTCCTTCTTTCTTAATTTTATCTTCAGGGCGCTGATTTATTTCATGCGCCCATATCACATTATTGAAGCAGCGAATATTCCTCCATGTTCCATATCTGCCTTACAACATCCTGATAAAACTCTGGTTCGTGGCACACCAATAAAACTGCGCCCTTATACTCTATCAAGGCTCGTTTCAATTCTTGCTTTGCATCCACGTCCAAATGGTTGGTAGGCTCATCTAAAAGCAAGACATTTGTCTCGACGTTCAGCAGTTTGCATAGCCGGACTTTCGCCTGTTCTCCGCCACTTAATACCTTTACTTTGCTCTCAATATGCTTCGTTGTCAACCCGCACTTTGCCAGCGCTGATCGCACCTCGTACTGGCTGTAGGACGGAAACGTTTCCCAGATCTCCTCAATGCAGCTTCGTTCACTGGGCGTCATTTCCTGTTCAAAATAGCCAGGATAGAGATAATCTCCCAGCTGTGCTTTGCCAGAGAGGCATGGTATCAGTCCCAACACGCTTTTTAGAAAGGTGGATTTTCCAATCCCGTTGGTTCCCACAACAGCAATTTTCTCCCCCCGCTCCATGCGAAGGTTGATGGGCCTTGACAAAGGCTTGTCTTTTTCATATCCCAGGATCAAATCCTGCGTCTCAAAAATCACTTTTCCCGACGCCCTGGCGTTTCGGAAAAAGAATTCAGGCTTGGGACGCTCTGCCGCCAGCGTAATCACATCCATCTTATCCAACTTTTTCTGTCTGGACATCGCCATATTCCTTGTGGCAACCCGGGCTTTATTGCGGGCGACAAAATCTTTCAGATCTTCAATTTCTTTCTGCTGCTTTCGGTATGCCGCCTCTAATTGCGCCTTTTTCATCTCATAGACTTCCAGGAATTTGTGATAATCGCCGACATAGCGATTCAACTCCTGATTTTCCATATGATAAATGATATTTATCACACTATTTAAAAACGGAATATCATGTGAAATCAGGATAAACGCATTCTCATAGTCCAAAAGATACCGTTTCAGCCATTCTATATGGCTTTCATCCAGATAATTGGTAGGCTCGTCCAGCAGCAGGATATCTGGTTTTTCCAGCAACAGCTTTGCCAGAAGCACCTTCGTGCGCTGCCCGCCGCTTAGCTCTGTAACGTCCGTATCAAGCCCTAGCTCCTGAATCCCCAGCGCCCTTGCCACTTCTTCCACCTTGGCGTCAATGATATAAAAGTCATGCTGATCCAGCAGCTCTTGGATGGTTCCAGTTTCTTCCATCAGGCGCTTCATTTCTGCTTCGTCTGCCTCTCCCATCTGTTCAAACATCTGATTCATCTCTGCTTCCATATCATAGAGAAAGGCAAAAGCGCTGCGAAGCACGTCCTTAACCGTCATACCCGCCTTTAACACGGTATGCTGGTCTAAATACCCTGCACGAACATTCTTCGCCCATTCCACTGTCCCTTCGTCCGGCTGCAGGTGTCCAGTCACAATGTTTAAAAATGTCGACTTTCCTTCGCCGTTAGCGCCAATCAGCCCAATATGCTCTCCTTTGAGCAGCCGGAATGATACATCATTAAATATGGCCCTGTCTCCAAAACCATGGGTCAAGTTTCTTACTTCTAAAATCATACGCTTCTTGTCTCCTTTACCAACTATCCCTATTTTCTCATATTTTAGTAAAAACCTCAACTTGCTTATTGAAAAAATATTGATGCGGGCATATAATTGTTAGCGATAGGGCTTTGCGAGACTCAATAGCTTTATGAATTTCATATACAATTTAAAAACTTTGACAATAAATATTTTCTGATGCCAAAGGTAAGAGATGCATTTTTGCGCCATGGCAGCAAGACTCAAAGAATCATGGAAACCTTTTTCAAATATTTCTCTTTGTAGTCCAAGGCTTGTTGGAATGCTTGGCACGCCTGGCACTTCGGGCTTTTGCAGGATGAAAATATTTCAATAACATCGAAGAAACTGTATATGAAATTTTGATCATTTGGTAGTTTGGCAATTACCTATTTTTACCAGATAGGAAAGGAGATTATCATGGAACATTTAATAATACCAGAAAATTACCGCTCAGCGTTAAGCCTTCACGATACTCAGATCGCCATCAAGACAGTCAAGGACTTTTTTCAAAATCTCTTGTCGGAACGCCTCAACCTGCAGCGAGTGTCCGCCCCCTTATTCGTGGATCCAGATTCTGGCCTCAATGACAATTTAAACGGCGTGGAACGCCCTGTGACTTTCGGCATCAAGGAACAAGGGGAAAAGAAAGCTGAAATCGTGCACTCTCTCGCAAAGTGGAAGCGTTATGCTCTTAAAAAATATGGCTTTTCCATGGGGGAAGGGCTTTATACAGATATGAACGCCATCCGCCGGGATGAAGACACTGACAATATCCATTCCATTTTTGTAGATCAATGGGATTGGGAAAAGATTATTGCAAGAGAGGACCGCAGCCTTGATTTTCTGAAAGAAACGGTAAAAACAGTTTACAAGGTACTGCGGAAAACCGAGAAATACATGGCGATCCGCTATGATTATATAGAAGAAATCCTGCCGCACGACATTTTTTTCATTACCACCTCGGAGCTGGAAGAACGCTATCCCTCTGCTTCCCCAAAAGAACGTGAATACCTTATTTCCAAGGAAAAGGGCGCCGTGTGCGTCATGCAGATCGGTGATACGCTCAAGTCTGGCAAGCCTCACGACGGCAGAGCGCCAGATTACGATGACTGGGCGCTGAACGCAGACATTATCGTATATTATCCAGTCCTGGACATCGCTTTAGAGCTGTCCTCGATGGGAATCCGAGTGGATGAATCCTCCCTGCTCGCCCAGTTGCAAAAAGCAGGATGCCCAGAACGGGCAGAACTCCCTTTCCAGAAATCTATCTTGGAACAGCAACTGCCCCTCACGATTGGCGGCGGTATCGGACAGTCTCGGATCTGCATGTTCTTTCTTCGAAAAGCGCATATCGGGGAAGTACAGTCTTCGATGTGGAAAGAGGACATCACGGCAGAAGCAGAGAAACATGGCATCATGCTGCTGTAATTTGATATCTATCATTCCTGCGGCTCTCCTATTATGCAGCATTCAAGCTCTGCTTGTAACGAATTGGCAGAGCTTGAATGCATCCGTATTGCCTATGAGAGGACAACTACGGGATATTTGAGGAGCCTGAGAACCTGGCATTTTAAATTTTCTTAAATAAATGAGCAAAATCACTCTGGGAAGCTAGTGTAGCGACACATTTATATCTGGCGAAACTCTGCAGAACGATTGTTCATCAGCAAGACGGA
>OFHM01000059.1_pt1 | contig 104435 bp, 83 predicted proteins | sample 1521311 | NCBI WGS metagenome assembly OFHM01 (sample SAMEA3504083, study PRJEB24116) | mouse gut metagenome | biome: mouse gut; feature: mouse-associated habitat; material: faeces | place: Denmark | collected 2011 | reverse complement strand
TTTCCACTCCCAGATTGTAAAGCTGCTTGATAGGCGCGTTGCAGGCAAGGAAATTCAACGGTCTTGGGCCAAATGAGATAATCTTCAAATCGGAAAGACCAACAATTGCTCTTGCAATTGGCAGAAATTCATGAATCATGTCTGCACATTCTGTTGCTGTTCCTACTGGATATTCTGGAATATATGCCTTGATATTGCGCAGCTTCAGATTATAGCTTGCATTCAGCATTCCACAATATGCATCGCCGCGCCCGCCTACAAGGTTATTTTGTGTCTCTTCTGCTGCTGCAATAAACATAGAAGGCCCATCAAAATGTTTTGCAAGAAGTGTTTCTGAAATCTCAGGCCCAAAATTTCCCAGATATACGCAAAGCGCATTGCACCCTGCCTTCTTGATATCTTCAAGCGCCTGAACCATATGTATTTCACTTTCTACAATACATACAGGACATTCATAAATATTGTCCATACCATATTTATCCGCATATGACTGAACCAATGCCTTTCTTCTATTGACAGATAAGCTCTCTGGAAAACAGTCCCGGCTAACAGCTACAATCCCTACTTTTACTTGTGGTAAATTGTTCATATCAAAACCCTCCTGATTTATGACTTCATAATATAGTAATACTGATTCCATAATCAATTATAACCGTTTTGATCTCATTTTTCTATAGTAAAATAACTTCTCCCGGATAAAGCTTTTGGCAGGTACCTATAAACCTCAATCGGAGCTGTCCAGATCAAGCGCCGAAAAATCGATACTGAAGTCTTCCCAGATATTGACCTTCACCGTCTCCTGAAAGGTAAAAGCCTCTGCCCGCAAAATACCGCTCTCCAGGTCATAGACTGCTACCTCACGGGTAACAGGATCCACGATCCAGTATTCTCTGACCCCGGCGTCCGCATAGAGATTCAGTTTTCGAATATAATCATGCCCCGGATTACTTGGGGAAACAATCTCAATAATCCAGTCCGGCGCCCCGCTGCAGCCCTTTTCCGTAAGCTTATCTCTGCCGCATATGACACATATGTCAGGTTCCACTATCGTATCCTTCTCTCTGAACAGTTTGACGGCAAAAGGAGCGGGATAGATCCTGCAGGAACCGCCTTTTAACTTTATATAGCTTCCAATCAGCAGATGCAGTTCGCTCAATATTGTCTGATGGAGCCGATTAGGAGCCGCCATATTGTAAAACTGTCCGTCTATCAGCTCCGCATGAATCTCCTCCGGCAGGTTATCATAATCTTCTTCTGTATAATACCTTAATTTTGCAGCCTCCATAAAATACTCCTTTCTAAAAAATCTCTGTCTTTACTTTATATAAAATTCCCCTTTCTGTCAACTGAATTCCCGCTGTTCCCGGAAGAACACTGCCCGTCTGGTTAAGTTTAACAGGTATTTTTCCTCTGACACAGGTAAAACTATACCCGAAACCGAAAACCAACGCAACCGCTTAAAAAAGGACAGGAAGGAAAAATAAATGGAAAGCAAAAAGAATACTGCAAATCTCACTGCAGCACTGGCTCAAAACACGCTGGATGAAATTCCCCAGCCAAAATCAGATGCAAAGGAAATCGTAGGCCTGGTAAAACACAGCGGCAAAATAGACGGCTATCAGCTCTCCGACGGCTCCACCGTAAACAAGGAAGAAGGTGTCCGGATGGCAAAGGCCGGAGATATCAAAGGTGTGGGCGTAGCCCACAGAGGGGATACGGAATATCTCAAATCCATCCCTGACAGCTCTGACAACAACAATTTAGGCAGCCTGCCCTCTGTCTCCGGATAAGGACATCGCCCGGCACATCACAGCCTGCATTCCAGCTGACAGTCATAGGGTTCCTCCTCCACATGGGCCTGGTTGTAAACCTCCGCTTCCACGCAGCCCATGGCATGGTAAAATGCCTGGGTTTCCACTGCGGAATGAGCGGAGATATAGAGTTTTCGGCCGCCGTGTTCCCTGGCCCAGTCCATTGCGGCCAGGAACAGTGTCCTGCCGATTCCCTTTCCCCGCATATCCTCCGACACATGGATGCAGGATAGATCCAGATATCCCTGCTCTCCGCCGAACATTGCCGCTTCCACAGAAGTAAAACCTTTCAGGATGTCCCCCTGGAAAGCACCGTACACAAAACCGCCCGTAGATATGGTATTCTTCAGGCATGTAATTAATTTCTGATAATCTACCTGCGTCCAGTCGTCTATAAAGGGATCCTCCCTGACCACCCACTTCCCGTTTTCCCGTCTCCAGCAGTCCGTCACCTTCTGACGGCGGATAAAGCCGGCAAACAAAGAACGCTTCAATTCCGCTTCCTCAATGCTGCGATATTGTATCATGTCCATCATCACCTTATACCTTTCCCGATATCACATGAATTCCCAGGTTTGCAACTCCGCACAATGCCATCACCAGAATCGGATTCCATTTCCACTTCCTCAACACAACAAATGCGCAGGCAAACAGGCAAATCCCCACCCAGTTTACATTTTCAAGCCCCATCCCCCGATCTCCCAACGCCACCGTCCGCAGCAGAGAAATACCGGCTCCCGCAATCAGCGCTACCACCGCCGGGCGCAGACTGGCCAGGATACTTTGCAGCGTGGATACACTTTTGTATTTATAGTAAATAAAAGCAAGAAGAGAGACGATGATACAGGAAGGAAAAATACAGCCAAAGGTGGCCGCCACTGCCCCAAAGACACCGGCTATTCTTATTCCCACAAAGGTGGCGGAATTCACCGCTATGGGCCCGGGCGTCATCTCCGCGATGGTAATCAGATCCGTAAATTCGTTCATAGTCAGCCAACCGTGGCCGCTTACCACTTCGCTCTGAATCAGGGGCATCGCCGCATATCCCCCTCCGATACTGAACATACCCACTTTTATAAAGCTTAAAAATAATTGCAGATAAATCATATGGCTGCGCCTCCTTCTTCAGCTTTTCTTCCGTCCCCAAAGTGCCCGTATGACCCCCACTGCCGCTGCCAGCAATATGATCAAAATCACATTTACCTTAAAGATCACGGTTGCCGCAAATGCCGCTGCCATGATGATACATAAAAAGAGGCTGCGCTCCTTTACCACCTTTCCGCCCAATCCCCAGACCACATCCAGAATCACGGCAACCACCCCGGCCTGCATCCCCTTCAGCGCAAGCGCCACATACCGGTTTGTCGCAAATGCCTGGTAGAAAAAGGATATCACCGACAAGATCAGCATAGGCGGCAGAATCGTTCCCAGAACAGCCGTAACCATCCCGGCGAAACCGGCCACCCGCCAGCCTACCAGAATCGCCGCATTGACTGCGATGGCCCCCGGCGAAGACTGCGCCAGAGCTGCCAGATCCAGCATTTCCTCCTCGTCGATCCAGTGCATTTCATCCACGAACTTCCTCTTCATGAATGTAATAATCACGAATCCGCCTCCAAAGGTAAACGAGCTGATATACAAGGTACTCAGAAATAGTTGCCACAATGTCTTTGTCTTCGAATTTTGTCCCATTACCCCTCCCGATGATCTTTTTTCTTTTTCCTATGGATAAGTTTATAACACCATAATCAGTGTCCCTATACCGATCAAAACAGAGCCCACCAGAGATTTCGCCGTGAATTCCTCATGCAGAAACACAAAAGCCATAACCAGCGTAATTACCACGCTGAGCTTATCGATGGGCACCACCTTGGAAGCCTCCCCGATCTGCAGCGCCCTGTAATAGCAAAGCCAGGAAGCCCCCGTGGCCAGTCCCGACAGAATCAGAAACAGCCAGCTCTTCCTGCTGATGCCCGGCAGGCCGCTCTGGGCATGGGTCAGAAATACCATTCCCCAGGACATGAAGACGACAACCACTGTCCGAATCGCCGTAGCCAGATTCGAGTTCACTCCTTCAATGCCTATCTTCGCCAATATCGATGTAAGCGCCGCGAATATTGCGGACAATAGCGCAAATACAAACCACATCAAATTCCCTCCTCACGAAACGTTTTGCATGCCGGCACGAAAAAGCACAAACAACATTATACAGGATGGTCATCCCTGTTTCAATATCTTGTGAATTTCTTTCTATAATTTATTTCTTCTACTTAATTGCCATAATAAAATCCGCCCCCATGATTGCCGCTGCCTGAAATCTGTGATAAACTGATAGCAAGTTATGGGATATTTGATCCTCGCGGCATTTCTTTGTCCGCGGAAATAATGAATTGAGAAAGGCGGTGATCCCATGCCCTACCATATCGCAATCTGCGATGACGACGAATCCCAGCTCGATTCCCTGCGCAGCCTGGTCTCCGATTGGATCCGCAGTCTGGGACATTCCTGCGAAATCCTGTGCTACCCTTCCGCCGAGGCATTCCTCTTCGCCTATGAGGAAGAGAAGCGCTGGGATATTCTCCTTCTGGATATCGAAATGAAAGAGATCTCCGGCATCAGCCTGGCGCGCCGCATCCGGGAGGACGGTCACCGCACCGAAATCATTTTCATAACCTCCCATTTCGAATTCGTCAGCGAGGGCTATGACGTGGATGCCCTGCATTACCTGACCAAGCCGGTTCCGAAAGATAAGCTGATTTCGGTGCTGGACAAAGCGGTTGGTGTCGCTGAAATACATCATCTGCATTTCCCGTTCTCTGGTGACCCTGGAGGGCGGTATAGAGCTTCCCCTGGCCAGAGGAAAATATGATGCTCTCAATATAGCCTTTATTCAGCGAAACTGAATGGCCGCATGGTTCGCATGTATATTGCCTTCCGAATAAAGGCTGAAGCAATTGTACAAAATGACAGAGGAGCGCCGAAATCCATGAGAAAGAAAACCTACCTGAAACTGATCGAATACCAGACCGAACAATCCCGTAAGCATCTGGGTGAAGTAGCGGGAATTTATCGGGAAATGCGGGGATATAAGCATGATTTCCACCACCATCTGCAAACCCTGCGCGGACAGCTGGAAGCCGGCCAGACACAGCGCGCTCTGGCCTATCTGGAAGAGCTGGACCGGCAGCTTATGCATGTGGATCCCCTGCTGAAAACCGGAAATATTGTGCTGGACGCCATCCTTTCCGCCAAAATCGCCCAGGCCAGGGAGGCTGGCATCTGTGTCACCGTCAAAGCAAATGTACCCGACAATCTCCTCCTGACAGACTTAGAGCTTAGCATCATCGTCGGCAACCTCCTGGACAATGCCATCGAAGCCTGCATGGACGCACAGGGAGAGCGCTTTCTGCGCATCTTCATGGGAATGAAGCAGAAAATGCTCTATTTCTCCATGCTGAACGCCTCCGGCCGTAAGCTCCCCAAAAAGGCCGGCCTGTTCTCCTCTCACAAAAACGGTTTCCACGGTTTCGGCCTGCGCCGGGCGGAAGCCATCCTGGCCGAGCACGGCGGATGGTGCAAATATAACAGCGAGGACGGCGCCTTTACCTCGGAATTCCTGGTTCCTGCATTGCGGTAATTCCTTCCCCGCTCGTTTCCCTCCGCTCCTCCTGCCCCTGCCGTTCATAAGGCGGCTCCTGTGCTGCCCCTCTCGGAAATCTCTGCCCGCTGCCATGCATTTCGTGCCCTCCTGAAAGCAATTCGTGTCCGGATTCTCCATTTGCGCCAATCTGATATAAAATAGCAGACATCCCGGCACTGAAAGCAGACCGGTTCTGTATACATACTATATTTCAGAAGTATCCATGTCAGAATACCGCACAGAAAAATCATCTCAGATTAACCGCAAATCCCTGACCCTGTTTTATCAAATCTATGAGCGCAAGGAAATCCGGGATCTGGGCAACCGCGCCAAGAAAGCTACGGAAATGTGGGACGGGGTTCAGCCAATCGCCGATCTGCCCAGGCGCAGCAGGAACCTGATAGACAATATGCTATGCTATCTGCTCTTCGGATCTGTCATTTCCTTCGTCAGCCCCCTGCTGATTCCGATACTGACCATTGCTCCCGCCGTCAACTGGTTTTGTGCCAAGGCCTATCGCAATTGGGAATACAGCCATCGGGAACACTGGACCGACATTGACAGCAAGCTCTGGTATGTACAGGAAAAAACGGCGGATTTTGCAGCAGCCAAGGACATCAGGATCTATGGTATGGCAGGATGGTTCAGACAGATTTTCCGGGATTTCTCAGCAAAGCGGCTGTTTTGGGAAAAGAAAATGATCCTCCGCAGCTTTCTTTCCCGCATCGCCGATCTGTTCGTCATCCTTCTGCGGGACGGCGCCGCCTACCTGCTGCTGATTAAAATGACACTGGAGGGAAGTATCACCGTGGACAAATTTGTTCTGTACTTTTCCGCTATCTCCATGTTCGCCTCCTTTATCGGCAATATCATGAACGAGTGGAACGGAATCCGCGCGGCCAGCCTGGATGTCTGCGATTACCGCAGATACCTGGATCTGGAACAGCCGGACGGCAGCGGAGAAGCACAGGCGCAGGATCATCTGAAGACTGCCCCGGAAATCACCCTGGATCATGTATCCTTCCGATACGAAGAATCGGATAAAGATACCCTGCATGATATCAGCCTTACCATAAACCCCGGCGAAAAGGTGGCTCTGGTAGGCTTAAACGGAGCGGGCAAGACTACCCTGGTAAAGCTGCTCTGCGGACTCTATCTCCCGGCCTGCGGAGATATCAGGATAAACGGAATTTCCTCCCGTTCCTTTGGCAGAGAAGACTACTATCGTCTCTTCTCCCCTGTCTTTCAGGATATCCAGGCCGGATTCTTCACACTTGCAGAGATCGTTTCCGGCCAAATCAGGAACCGGACGGATTCTTCGGCAATCCAAAGTGCCGCCGGCTTCGACAGAGCGGAGGAATGCATGCGCCTGGCCGGGTTGGGAGAAAGGCTGGACACGCTGCCCCACGGAATCCATACACACCTGGACAAGCAGCTTTACGAGGACGGCACCGAATTGTCCGGCGGAGAGCTGCAGAAGCTGATGCTTGCAAGAGCGCTCTGCAAAAACGCACCTGTTTTGGTTCTGGACGAACCCACTGCGGCCCTGGATCCCATAGCGGAGAGCCAGGTCTATGAAAAGTATCTGGAACACAGCAGGGGCAAGACTGCCATTTTCATCTCCCACAGGCTGGCCAGTACCCGGTTTTCTGACCGTATCATCCTGCTGGACCAGGGCCGGATTCAGGAGGAGGGCACCCACGAGCAGTTGATGGAGCGCGGCGGCGCATATGCTCATATGTATCAGGTACAGAGCAGCTATTATGAGAAGGACGCGGAGCAGAGAAAGCGCGCCGAAGGGATAGCGATACTCTGAAAGAAACAGGAAAGGACATGGAGATGGAAACTGATTTAACAAGCAAACTTCCACTGAGGGAACATATTAAAAACATAAGAAAAGTATTAAGGATAGTCAGGGATCTGGATAAAACCTTTTTCCTGCACACGGGGCTGAAAGCGCTGCTGGACGCCGTGGGGTTGTACGCGGGATTGCTGCTGTCTGTCTATATTCTGGACCGGCTGGCGGCAGGAGAAGAGTTTCGGAGCAGTTTTTCGGTGGCGGCATTGACTTGCCTTCTGCTCTTTGGACTTCGGCTGGGGAACGGTATACTGCATAACCGGCTGGATGTGCGGTGGGAGATTGTTTATCGCAGATGGGACTCTCTGACAGAAGAAAAGATTCTGCAGATGGACTATGCCAAAATTGATGATCCCAAAACCCGGAAGATGCGGGAGCGCATCTGGCAGGACAATAACTGGGGGGCCGGCATCAATACCATCCGCTGGTACATGGAGGGCGTCATGAGCGGTCTGTTCCGGCTGGCAGGGGCGCTTGTGGTGGGGGCTCCTGTTTTCCTCCACATGATCCGGGGAGGAAGTATGGTAATCCTGCTTACTCTGCTGGTGATGGCCGTTGCAATGGCGGCGGGGAGTGCCTTGGGCACTTTATATGAAAAGCGTCTGCAGCAGTTTATGATGGGCAAGCCGGAGACGGAGGAAGAGCGAATCCAAAACGCGGCTTTGACCTGGGGCGTAATTTTTGGATATGACTATAATTATCGGAAAGGCAAGGATTTCCGGCTGTACCACGGCTATAACTTGCTGCGTTACTGGACCCTGGAAAAGGAGTTCCGGCGGCGTCCCAAGGTGCGGGAGGCTTCCTTTAACAGCGGAAAAAGCAATTTCTGGGGCAGTTTTCCCGCCGGGATCATGGAGTGCGGCTCTTATCTGATTGTGGCCCTTCTGGCTTTGGGAGGAACCTTGACAGTGGGGTCCGTGATCCGCTTTGCAGGCTGTCTGCGGAATATTTTCAGCGAGTTGTCGGAACTTGCTTTTAAACTGCCCCAGTTGGCTCTGGGGGCCAGAAGGCAGGCCAGCACTTTGGAATTCCTGGATATTGCGGATGAGATGCACAGGGGAAAACTGCCTTTGGAGAAGCGTAACGACAATCTGTACAGGATCCAGTTCAGGGACGTGTCATTTAAGTATCCCAATGCGGAGCAATATGCCCTGCGGCATTTCTCCATGGAACTGAAGGTGGGGGAGAAGCTGGCCATCGTGGGGATGAACGGTTCCGGCAAGACCACCATGATCAAACTGCTGTGCAGACTGTACGATCCCCAGGAGGGGGAGATCCTGCTCAACGGCGTGGACATCCGCAAGTTCCGGCACGAGGAGTACAGCAGGCTCTTCTCCGTGGTATTTCAGGACTATCAGCTTTTTTCCTTTCCGTTGGGGGAAAATGTGGCGGTATCCGAGGACTATGACGAGACAAAGGTGAAAAAGTGTCTGGAGGGCGCAGGAATGGGAGCGCGGCTGGCAGAAATGGAACAGGGGATTCACACCTATCTGTATAAGGACTATGAGGAGGGAGTGGAACTCTCCGGAGGCGAGGCCCAGAAAGTGGCCATTGCCAGGTCCATTTACAAGACGGCGCCCTTCGTGCTGCTGGATGAACCCACGGCGGCGCTGGATCCCCTGGCAGAGTATGAGATATACAAACGGTTTGACGAGATTGTGGAGGATAAGACGGCCATTTACATTTCACACAGGCTGTCCTCCTGCCGGTTTTGCGACAAGATTGCCGTATTCCACGAGGGCCGACTGATTCAGCAGGGCACTCATGAGGAATTGGTGGAGGATCGGGCAGGGAAGTATTATGAGATGTGGAATGCCCAGGCCCAGTATTATGTGGAGGCGTAACAGACAGATTCCTGAACCGTAAAAGAGTGCCGCAAGGCAGGAGGTGAACCTGCTTTGCGGCATTTTTTCAGTTTTTGGAAGGATTCGTCACCTGTCCTCCATGGGTACGTATTCCCGATCCTGCCCAATGGACTTGTAGGCGGGACGGATGATCTTGCCGTTGTTGGCCAGTTCTTCCAGACGATGGGCGCTCCATCCGGAGATTCGGGCGATGGCGAAAATGGGAGTGTACAACTCCAGGGGCAGGCCCAGCATATCGTATACAAAGCCGGAGTAGAAGTCCACATTGATGCTGACGCCCTTGTACATCTGGCGCTCCTGCTCTATAATCCGGGGAGCCAGCCGCTCCACCAGGGAGTAGAGCGCGAATTCTTTTTCAAGCCCCTTTTCCTGGGACAACTTTTCCACGAAATTTTTGAACACCACGGCGCGGGGGTCTGACTTGGAATATACCGCATGACCTACGCCGTAGATCAGGCCCGCATGGTCAAAGGCTTCCTTGTGGAGCAGCCGCTTTAAGTAGACGGATACTTCTTCTTCATCGTTCCAGTCCTTTACCTCCTGTTTCATTTCTTCGAACATTTTCACCACCTTGATATTGGCTCCGCCATGTCGGGGTCCCTTCAGGGAGCCGATGGCCGCCGCTATGGTGGAGTAGGTATCCGTCAGCGAGGAGGTCACCACATGGGTGGTAAAGGAGGAATTGTTGCCGCCCCCGTGTTCCATGTGCAGGATCAGCGCAATATCCAGGATCTTGGCTTCCAGAGGCGTATAGGAACTGTCCGGGCGCAGGATATGTAAGATGTTTTCGGCGGTGGAAAGTTCCTCCACAGGCTGGTGGATGTACAGGCTGTTGCCATCGTGGTAATGGCTGTAGGCCTGATAGCCGTAGATGCTCAGCAGCGGGAAGAGACTGATGAGCTGCAGGCATTGGCGCAGTACATTGGGCAGAGAGGTGTCGTCCGCTCTGTCGTCGTAGGAGTACAGGGTCAGCACGCTGCGGGCCAGGGTGTTCATCATGTCCTTGCTGGGTGCCTTCATAATGATGTCCCGCACAAAACTGGTGGGCAGGGTGCGGTATCCCGCCAGCATTTTCTTAAAGCCCTCCAACTCATCGTGATCGGGCAGCTTGTCGAACAACAACAGGTAGGAGGCTTCCTCAAAACCGAAAGCCTCATCCTTCGGCAGCCCTCCCACCAGGTCCTTGACATCGTAGCCCCGGTAGAGCAGACGGCCATGGTCGGGCACCGATACGCCGTTTTCCATTTTGCTGGCCCGCACATCGGAGATATTGGTCAGCCCGGCCAGCACGCCCTTGCCGTTTAAGTCGCGCAGCCCCCGTTTTACCTCATATTTCGTAAAAAGTTCAGTGTCAATAATGCCGGCCTTTTCCGTCATGGCGGCGAGTTTTAATATTTCGGGTGTGATTTCGCAATAGCTGTTGTTATCCATAAGGGATCCTCCTTTCTGAGACGGACGGAGTGAGATCGTCCTGTTGCGGAATTTCAGGTTGGGGTAATATCGCAGGAAAGCCTGCGTTATGCAAGAGAACTATTATGAAAGTCCTGGATTTGGAACTTGGTTTTCATAATACGGATGGTCTTGCGACCCGCCGCCGGGCAGGGCATCATATGATGGGAAGTCGCTATGAGGGCCTTGGTTTCCATAGTTTGAAGGGCCACAGGATTACACCGATGATGGCCGGAAGTATGGTAGACACTGCTGTCATGAGGCTGCCGCTTCCGAATAAGGAGGTCCTGCGGCTGATGACGGGCAACGGAATATATTTACAGTGTAGCATGAGGGGGGGATAAAATGCAAGAAAAAATATGAAATTTAGGTTTTTTTTATAATTATGTTGAGTAATGCCTGGCATTTGAATAAAAATACGATGATGGCAAATATGGCATAAAGAAAATATTTTAGGGCTACGGACATATGCGTTTCGAAACAATTTGCAAAATCGAAAACTAATCTCGAAATTCACGAATATAAAGAAAATTTTCGCAAGTTTCGAGAAAACCCTTCCCAAATGGAAAAACATATGATACAATCATACTAACAAATATTTCCATGAGAGCGGTAAAAAGAAGCGCTCTCAAATATCTCAAAAGGAGGATACTTTACAAATGGAAGGAAAAGCGACAAAGAATTTGGGACTCAGGCGATTCTGGGCGGTTTTAATGACATCTGTGCTGCTTTTTCTGGCTACGGCAGACTGGATTGCGGGGATGCCGATAGTGCATGCGGCCCAGGATCTGATATTGAAGGTCCATTACCACAGGGAAGACGGCAACTATGAAGGTTGGGACGTGTGGCTGTGGGAGATCGGCGGAGACGGGGGCGGCTTTGCCTTTGCCGAGGAAGACGGCGAAATGGTGGCCACGAAAGTGGTGACACCGGGAGTGACTTCCATAGGCTTTATCGTCCGAACCGCGGATTGGGCAAAGGATGTGGATAAGGACCAGTTTATTGACATCTCCGAGATGGTGTCGGGCACGGTACATATTTATGTGGAGTCCGGTGTGGAGGGATACACCAAGGAGTACGGCGAGGATGCCGTCACAGGGGTGAAACTTTCCAAAGCCAGATACGATCAGGAGACGGGCGTCATTACCGTGGAGATGACCGGCGCGGTGGAAGAAGATCTGAAGTCGGCTTTTCAGATCCGGGGAAGCCAGGGAGAGGTGACCATAGCGGAGGCCGCGGAAGGAGAAAAGTGGCAGTATATCCTGACGCCGGAGACCCCCCTGGATCTCAACAGGGAATATCGGATCACATACGACGGGAATGAGTATAAGCTGACTATGCCCAATATTTTTTCCACCGATGCCTTTGAGGCGGATTATACATACACGGGGGATGATCTGGGCGCCCTGTGGTCCCCTGAGAGCACCCGGTTCCGGGTATGGGCCCCCACGGCGGAGGAGGTTCTGTTGAATCTCTACGGCAGCGGAACGGAAGGAACCGATGATCTGCTGGAGCAGATTGCCATGACGGCAGATGTGAACGGAACCTGGATTGCGGAAAAAGAGGGAGATATAAACGGTACTTATTATACCTATACGGCGGTGATAAACGGGGAAGAGCGGGAAGCCTGTGATCCCTATGCCAGAACCACCGGAGTGAACGGAAAGAGAGCCATGGTGCTGGACCTGGCCGCCACCAATCCCCAGGGCTGGGACACGGATGTGGATCCCAACGCCGGCGGAACTTACAACGATGCCATTATCTATGAACTGCATGTGCGGGATCTGTCCTCGGATTCCAGTTCCGGCATTGAGAATGTGGGGAAGTTCCTGGGGCTGACGGAGACGGGAACCCGGACGGCGGGAGGCATGGCTACAGGACTGGATCACATCAAGGAACTGGGAGTTACCCATCTGCATCTTCTGCCGGTGTATGACTATGGTTCCGTGGATGAGGCCAATCTGGATAAAGCGCAGTTTAACTGGGGATATGATCCGGTAAATTACAATGTGCCGGAGGGTTCCTACTCCACGGATCCCTATAATGGGGAAGTACGGGTACGGGAGATGAAGCAGATGGTGAAAACCCTTCATGACAACGGCATCAGCGTGATCATGGACGTGGTGTACAACCATGTGCAGAGCGCCGGGGATTTCTGTGTAAACAGGCTTGTACCGGGATATTTTTCCCGTATGGATGAAAACGGCGCGTATTCCAATGGCTCCGGGTGCGGGAACGACACGGCCTCCGAGCGGAGCATGGTGCGGAAGTATATTGTGGACTCTGTGAAATACTGGGCGGATGAGTACCATATTGACGGCTTCCGTTTTGATCTGGTGGGTCTTCTGGATACGGAGACGGTGAACCAGATCGTGGAGGAGGTACACAGGGACCATCCCAATGTGATTTTCTACGGGGAAGGCTGGACCATGGATACGGCAGTTACCAAGGAGGGTATCACCATGGCCACCCAGCTGAATTCCACGGAGACGCCGGGATTCGCCTATTTCAGCGACACCATCCGGGACGCTCTGAAGGGAAGCGTGTTTGACACTTCTCTGGGATATGTCTCCGGGGCGGAAGGACTGGAAGAGACCATTAAAAAATGCTTTATGGGATTGACCGATTGGTGCACCACTCCGGCGCAGACGATCAATTATGCGTCCTGCCATGACAATCTCACCATGATGGACCGACTCACCAGGTCCGCCTTAAGTTCGTCCAGGGCGGATAAAATTCGGATGAACAATCTGGCGGCGGCCATTTATATGACTTCCGAGGGAATCCCCTTCCTGCAGGCCGGAGAAGAAATGCTCCGCACCAAGATGAAGGCGGACAGTACTTTTGACGAAAACAGCTATGCGTCTCCGGATTATGTCAACAGCCTGAAATGGGAGACGCTGGAAGAGGAAGAATACAAACAGGTCTTTGCGTACTACAAGGGACTGATCGCTTTCCGAAAAGCCCATGGAGCCCTGCGGCTGACAAACGCCCAGGATGTGCAGCAGAATGTGTTCCCGGTGGAGGGACTGCCTGCCAATGTGGTGGCCTTTCAGGTAAACGGAGGTGTGAACGGGGAGACCTCAGAGGGCTTGTTCCTGATCTTTAATCCCAACAATCGGACGGAGGAGATCACTCTGCCGGACGGCGTATGGGATGTGTATGTGAACGGTGAGAAGGCCGGGACGGAAGTGCTGGCTACCATTACCAACGGGAAGGCGTCAGTGGATCCCATTTCCGCATTGGTGCTGGTGAAAGGAACCGGCACAATGATCCGGGAAGAGGAAAACCCGGAGGATGGCGGGAATGTTTCGGCGGAGACAGAAGGAGCGGAAATTCCGGAAATTGCTGAGGACGGCAGTCTTGGCAGCGGCGGCCTGGTGGCGGTGGTATGTATTGTGGCTGTCATCGCTGTGGCAGGAATTGGGTTTGCCGTACTTGGAAAGAAAAAGAAGAACGGAAACAAATAATTGAATAGGCAGATCAATATGTGACAGCCCCCCTTTCTGACGGCACAGGTGAATAACCGATTGCGTCAGAGAGGGGGATGCTGCGCTGTAAGGGGGATACTTGGCCTGGCTGGCTCAGGGTTCTTAAAATAGGGAAAAGTTTCCTGTGAGGTATGGATTTTTATGAATAAAAGAGTTAAAATATATTAATATGCGTACGCGGTCTCAGGGGACTTTGCGGCGCGCAGTGAAGGAGACGGGAAGATGACGGATGTACAGGAAATGTTGAGCAAGGTAGACCATACCCAGTTGAAGGCTTTCTGCACCTGGGAGGATATTTGCAGGCTGTGTCAGGAGGCGGTCAGACACCACACGGCCAGCGTGTGTATTCCTCCCTGCTATGTGGGGCGTGTAAAGGAAGCCTATGGCGGGCAGCTGAAGATTTGCACGGTGATCGGCTTTCCCCTGGGTTATCAGGTAACGGCGGCCAAAGTCTGCGAGGCCAGGGAGGCCATCGACCAGGGCTGCGATGAGGTGGATATGGTGATTAATCTCACCGATGTGAAGAACGGACGCTATGATCTGGTGGAAGAGGAGATCCGGCAGGTGAAAGCCGCCTGCGGGGAGCATGTGCTGAAGGTGATCGTGGAAGCCTGCTATCTGACCCGGGAGGAGAAAGTGGCCATGTGCGGGGCTGTAACGGCAGCGGGAGCGGATTATATCAAGACTTCCACCGGCTTTGGCACCGGCGGCGCCACCAGGGAGGATGTGCAGCTTTTCCGGGAACATATCGGCCCGGGCGTGAAGATCAAGGCGGCGGGGGGCGTGTCCACCTTGGAAGATCTGGAAGATTTCATTCGGCTGGGCTGCCAGCGGGTAGGAACCTCCCGCGCCGTAGGACTGGCTGAGGCGTTGAAGGTCTAGCGGATGGGGAATTTGCGTCCGCAGGGCAGATGCGGAACCTGCGTCCGCAGGAAAGACGCGGAATGCAAAACAGCATATGCGAAACTATAGTGAGGAGACTTTAATTATGGAAAACAATGTGATTATACAAAGGCTTAAGGCGCTGCGCCGCAAACTGCTTCAGGAGGGGATCGACTACTATCTGATTCCCACTGCGGACTTTCACAATTCGGAGTATGTGAATACTTACTTCACCGTGCGGGAGTATTTCTGCGGTTTTACCGGCTCCAACGGCACCCTGGTGGTGTGGCAGGAGGGGGCGGCTCTGTGGACCGACGGCCGGTATTTTATCCAGGCGGAACGGGAACTGGAGGGTACTACGGTGGAACTGATGCGGATGCAGCAGGAGGGGGTACCCACCATCGAGGCATTTTTGAAAAAAGAAATGAAGCAGGGACAGACCCTGGGATTTGACGGCAGAGTGGTGCCCGTCAGCGAAGGGCAGCGCTATGAGAGGGCGCTGAAAGCCAAGGGGATTCGGCTGGCCTACGACAGGGACATTGCAGGCGGCGTCTGGGAGGACCGCCCTCCTTTGCCCGCAGGGCCGGTGACGGTGCTGCCGGAGGAGATAGCCGGACGGAGCACGGCGGATAAGCTGGCGGATGTGCGGGAAAAAATGGCCCTGGAGGGAGCGGGAAGTTTTCTGCTGAGTAAGCTGGACGATCTGATGTGGTTGTTTAACATCCGGGGATGTGATGTGGAGTGCAATCCGATGGCCCTTTGCCATGCCTATATCACCGGGGAGGAGGCCCATCTTTTTATCCAGGAGAAAGCGCTGAGCCAGGAAGTGCGGTCCGATTTGGCGGGCAAGCAGATTACCGTCCATCCCTATGATTCCGTGGTGGAATTCCTAAAAGCCCTTCCGGAGGGGGGCAAGGTGCTGGTGGACCGCAGGCAGATCAGTTATGCCCTGTATAAAGCCGTGAGCGGGAAGCAGGAAACAGTGGAGGCCAACAACCCCACGGAACTGCTGAAGGCAGTGAAAAACCCGGTGGAACTGGCCAATATGGAGAAGATTTTCCTGAAAGACAGTGTGGCCTTGACCAAATTCATCTGCTGGGTCAAGACCAATATCGGCAAGACGGAGATCACGGAGATCGGCGCCGCGGATTATCTGGAACAACTGCGCCGGGCGATCCCGGAGTTTCTGGACCTGTCTTTCCCTACCATATCCGCCTATGGACCCAATGCGGCCATGATGCATTATGCGCCCACGCCGGAGAACCAGGCCCTGTGCAAACCGGAGGGAATGTTGCTGGTGGACAGCGGCGGGCAGTATCTGGGAGGTACCACCGATGTGACCCGCACCATCGTATTGGGACCTGTCACCCAGGAGCAGAAGATGCACTATACTTTGGTAGCCGGGGCCATGCTGCAGCTTACCGCAGCCCGGTGGCTCTACGGCTGTACGGGACGCAATCTGGATATCCTGGCCCGGCAGCGTCTGTGGAATATCGGCCTGGACTATCAGTGCGGCACCGGCCACGGGGTGGGATATATTCTGAACGTTCATGAGGGGCCTCAGAATCTGCGCTGGAAATTCGTGGGCGGCCTGGAGGAAGTTCCCTTTGAGGAGGGGATGGACATCACCAATGAGCCGGGTGTCTATATCCAGGACAGCCATGGCATTCGGATCGAGAATGTAATGGTCGCCAGGAACGATCTGAAAAACGAGTATGGCCAGTTCATGCATTTTGAGACCCTGACCTGGGTGCCCATCGACATGGATGCCATAGACGAAAATTATCTGACGGAGGAGCAGCGCGTGCTTCTGTACAGATATCAGAAACAGGTTTACGACAAGGTTTCCCCTTATCTCACTGAGGAGGAAGCGCTGTGGCTGCGCAGGGAGACCAGAGTGGACAGCGAGGTTCTGACACTGGTTCTGGCAAAGGGGGAAAATTTATAAAAACGATATTAAATTTTGGGGGCTTTATTGACTTTTGGCCGAAGGTCTGAGATAATGAGAAGGACTTTTGAGGTTGTACCGGATACCCGGTAAAAATACACTACAAGGAGGACGTATTACATGTCAACAAAAGCGTATTATCCGATTAGTGAAATCGGCGCTGGCAAGCCCGGTTTCAGCAAGACCCGTTCCATCATTGAAGCTGCGTTTTACGGCAACAATGTGATTAAGGTCAATACCGTGAGAGAGGCTTATGAACTGGCCAAGAATTCTCCCGGCACCATCGTTACCGACATGCCCGTTTACAGGGCTGAGGAGCAGGGCCTGGAGAAAGATACCAAGGTACTGCTGTTCAACGACGGCGCAGTTACTGGCCGTTATGCCGGTGCACGCAGGATTAAGGGTGAGCCGGGTGTTGACGCCGCCAAGCTGGATAAGGTGGTGATGGATGCGGTTTACAGGACCCGCTGGCTGAATCTGTACCATGCGGAGTGCTATATCGGCCTGGACCCCGAGTTCATGGTAAAGGCTCATCTGTTGATTCCCGAAGGAGAAGAGAACATCCTGTATAACTGGATGCTGAACTTCCAGTACATGTCCGACAAGTATGTGAAGATGTACAAGGAATCCAAGCCCGTAGGCGATGGCAAGGAGCCGGATATCTACATCTTCTCCAACCCCCAGTGGACTCCCGAAGAGGCTCCCGATGTGGATTACAGCTGCCTGAGCGATCCTCTGACCCTGTGCTACTTTGACACCGATCAGAACTGTGCCGCGATTCTGGGCATGAAATATTTCGGAGAGCATAAGAAAGGCACTCTGACCATGGCCTGGGCACTGGCCAACAGAAACGGCTACGCATCCTGCCACGGCGGCCAGAAGGAATACAGCCTGGAGGGCGGCAAGAAGTTTGTGGCTTCCGTATACGGCCTGTCAGGTTCCGGCAAGTCTACCCTGACCCATGCGAAGCATAACGGCAAGTATGACGCTTTCGGCGGCATCAAGGTGCTGCATGATGATGCATTTATCATCAATACGGATACCTGCGCTTCTGTTGCGCTGGAGCCTACTTACTTCGACAAGACGGCGGATTATCCCACCGGCTGCCCGGACAATACGTTCCTGCTCACCGCTCAGAACTGCTCTGCAACCCTGGACGAGGAAGGACATATCCAGCTTGTTACCGAGGATATCAGGAACGGCAACGGCCGTGCCATCAAGTCCAAGCTGTGGAGCCCGAACCGTGTGGATAAGATTGACGCGCCTGTGAATGCGATCTTCTGGATTATGAAAGATCCCACCATTCCTCCTGTAGTGAAGCTGAAAGGCTCCGCTCTGGCATCCGTGATGGGCGCAACTCTGGCCACCAAGACTTCCACCGCAGAGCGTGTGGCAGCCGGCACAGATCTGAATGCGCTGCGCATTGTTCCTTATGCCAACCCCTTCAGGACTTATCCTCTGGTAAATGACTATGAGAAGTTCAAGAAGCTGGTGGAAGAGAAGAATGTGGACTGCTACATTGTAAATACCGGTGACTTCATGGGAACCAAGTGCAAGCCTGCGGATACTCTGGGTATCCTGGAGACCATCGTGGAAGGCAAAGCAAAGTTCGAGCAGTGGGGACCTTTCGAGGATATCGAGATCATGTACGATTGGTCCGGCAAGACCTCCGAGGCTTTCAAGCCCGATCTCACCGACAAGGCTTACACCGAGGCCCTGAAGAATGCCATGCAGAACCGTGTAGATGCAGTGGAAGGCTTTGCTGCCAAGAAGGAAGGCTACGACAAGCTGCCTGACGAGGCGCTGGCTGCACTGAAGAAGATCGTTGACGAGGCGGCTTCTCTGTAAGAGAAAGCATATCTGATATGGACGATATTCCCTGCAGATTTGTATACGTAATCTCGATCTGCAGGGGAACAAAAATAATGCAATAAAAGAGAAGGGGCTGACCGACAGGTCAGTCCCTTCCTGCATTTGCCTTCTGCATGAAACGAATCGGATGGAAAAGGTTTTGCAAAAGAGGCAATGTTAAATTTCGCTGAAATATTTGGAGAAAAGTTCCGTTCCGTCATAGCTTTGGAATACTATTTTGATGTCGTCCAACACCAGGCCGTAGTCAGATTCAAAGGAATCAAACAGTTTTGGACCCATATCGGAAAAGGCAGAGGCAATCTGGCTTTCAAATATGCGGGTTATATCATCTTGGCCGGTTCCCCCCAGATCCATCTGTTCCGTGGCGGTAAAGTCCATGACCAACACATTGCCTTCCGCATAGAAATCAATGGTAGCGCCCACAGACTCAAACTGCTGATTAATTGCATTAACCAGTGCTTTCTGTTCATCGCTGTTTATCCAGTCTTCCAGGGAGGCGAAAGTCTGGGAAGTGCCACCAGAGGAAGTGCCGTTATCGGAGGGCACGTAATCCTCGGTAAAGTCTATGGAATATAGACTGGTACCGTCCAGATCCAGATAGGTGACGCGGAGTGTGGTTACAGGGAGACCGTAGTTATTCTTATAAGTCCGGATATCATTGATGAATTCCTCGTAGGTCTCATTCAGGGTGGTATCAAAGTAATCGTGAAGTTCCTGGCGGTTGGACTCATCGCTCATGGTCTGGGTGTACTGGTAGGTGTAAATGATGGTATCCGGCTCTTCCACGGAAACGGAGAAAGTCATGTTGAGATTTGCGAACATGGCGTTGATTCCATCCTCCAGCACAGTGCGGTCATCGCTGTTGTACCAGTCTGTGAGAGCGGTGGAACTCTTATCCGGGGATTCTTCGGCGGATGTCCCGGAAGAACTCTCGTCCGAGGCACTGTCACTTGATGAGTTAGGGATATCCCTGTCCACAGGGCCGGATACCTGGGGACTGCCGCAGGCGGCCATGCTGAAAGCCAGCGTAAATGAAAGTGCCATTGCTAAAATTTTCTTTTTCATAATTTGCTCCTCCTGATTCTTGACGATATGAAAGCTGTTGTCTTTAATTTCATCGAAAAGTGAACGGTGAAACATCTTGACAAACAGCGTTATTATAGCACAGGATAAAGAGAATAGCAATGCTTTTCGAAGTCTCTTCCATACCTGCAAAATTTTTACAATTTTTTTGACTCCTGGCAAAAATTTCAGTTGCCAAATGTCCATCTATTGGATATAATAAGGTTACCTGGAATGTACGACAACTCTTGTTATTTTTGAACCTACATTTACTTTAAAAGGGATTCCTATATTGCCAAGCGGCTGTCAAGCCTCCACTCGCATGAGGATTGCAGGGGAAGGCAAAAACTTGGTTGCGGTTGCCCACCTAGCGTTGCTAGGAGTCAAAAGGCAAGAGCCGGCATTTCGGGGTACTACGAAGGAAAAGGGCAGTCCTTGGGACTGCCCTTTATATATGTACATAACCAGCGCCAAAGAAAAACCTGATAGGGAGAACCGATCATAGGCCAGAGACGGCCATAGGAAAGGGGAGGGGAAGATTTGCCGGGGAAATTCTGGAAAGAGATGAGCAAGTCGGAACGAATGCAGTTGAAGGCGTTGGTATGCCTGCTGGGAGTGTTTTTACTGCTTTTGCTGGCGGTGGTAAGTTTGCTGCATGGAGGGGATCATGAGGAGGAGACGCCGCAACAGGACAGCGTGGAGCAGGAACATATACCGATGGTGGAGCATTTACACAATGTCTGGGTAATGGAGGCCGACGCGCGAGGACTTTTGTGTTATGTGGCAGGGGAGGAGCGCCTGCTGCAGGTGGCGGCTGCGGAAGTTCTCGGGCAGAGAGGAATCGCAGGCCAGTTGGGCAGTGCCGGGCAGGGGGGAACCGCAGGTCAGCCGGGCATTGTCTGGCAGCCGGGAACCATAGGTCAGCCGGGTAGTACCAGACAATCGGGAACCATGAGCCAGCCGGGCAATGCCGGACAATCGGGAAACGGTCTGGAGCAGGGGTACGCGCAGGAAGAGGATTGGGGTACGGAGGCATGGTGTCTGCGGGTGAGGGAACAGGTGGCGGACCTGGAACTCACGGACGGCCTGGTTACAGATGTGGAGCTGAAGTCTCAGAAAGTCAGCGGCAAGGTGCTGGGGGTGGACCAGGAGGCTGTGTGGCTGGAGGGACAGGGCAGGCTGGAATTCACCCGGGAGGTGCAGGGATATCGTCTGTACCGGGAACTTATGACGGTCACTTACCAGGATCTGCGCATAGGCTATGATTTTGCGGATTTTTGCCTGGAGGAGGGAAAGATCTGCGCCATACTTCTGGCCCGGGAAGAGGCCATGGAGACCATTCGGGTGCTGCTGAAAAACAGCGATTACCAGGGGATCTATCATGACAGGGTGGAACTGACCTGTGACACGGACTACACCGTGCAGGTACTGTCCGCCGCCAATTCCCAGGAGACGGTAACCCTCCATACGGCGGGGGAGCGCATGGAACTGACGGTTCCGGAGGGGGCCCGGCTGGTGGTAAAACCCACGGTCCGCACAGGAAAAATGATTCTCACGAGCATCCGCCGCAGCCAGGGCATACCGGCTTACCGGGGCAGCCTGGAACTGCTGTGGACAGAAGGGGGAACGGTGCTGATCAACGAATTGCCTCTGGAAGAGTACCTTTACAGTGTGGTGCCCAGTGAGATGCCTGCTTCCTATCCCCAGGAGGCGTTGAAAGCCCAGGCCATCTGCGCCCGGACTTATGCATATACTCATATGCAGCGTGCCGGGTATGAGGCGCTGGGAGCCCATGTGGACGACAGTTCTTCTTATCAGGTGTATAACAACATTCTGGAGCAGGAGGAGGCTACTGCCGCAGTGAAGGCCACCTATGGCCAGTTGTTGGTGCGGGAGGACGGCGTGACGCCGGCGGAGACCTATTATTATTCCACTTCCTGGGGATATGGCAGCGATGCCCATGTATGGAAAACCAGCGCGGCAGACAGCTATGGCTACATTGTGCCCAGGCACCTGAGCCGGGGGGAGATGGGCCGGGTGCTGACGGGGACGGCGGTGGAAACCATTGGGGAGGCTGTGGGGCCGGAGGAATTGATCCAAGAAGAGATTTTTGCCGCCGCAATCCGCAGCACGGATCCCGGGGACTTTGAGGCTGACGAGGGATGGTACCGCTGGACTTACACGGTAAAGACATTGGATCCCGGCAGGGTCCTGGAGCGGCTGCAGAATCGTTACGACACCAATGACAGACTGGTGCTGACCAGGGATGGGGAGGACTATGTCAGCAGTCCGATAAAGTCCTTTCAGGAGATTCGGAATCTGACCGTGCTGGCCAGAGGGGCCGGGGGCGTGGCAGATGAATTGCTGATCGAGACGGACCGGGATACATATAAAATAATATCGGAGAATACAATCCGATATGTACTGTGCGACGGAGAGACTCTGGTGCAGCGGCAGGACGGCAGCCGGGTAAACGCAAAAACCCTGCTGCCCAGCGCGTTTTTTACCATAGAGATTGCGAAAGAGGGGGAGACTGTGGTAGGATATAACCTGACTGGCGGCGGTTTTGGCCACGGCGTGGGCATGAGCCAGAACGGGGCCAGATCCATGGCGGCGGAAGGGTACGGCGCCGGGGACATCCTGCGGTTTTTTTATGAAGGATGCAGCGTGAAGGAGATATATTATGATGGGGAAGCTGATTAAAATCGGCATACATTTCGGTAATAAGATGAGCGAAAAAAATATCAGTGCCTATGCGGCCAGCACGGCGTTTTTTATATTCCTGTCTCTGGTACCCATGCTGATGGTGATCTGTACCATGATTCCCTACACGCCGCTGACAGAGGAGAATCTGACCCGGGCTATCACAGAGGTGACTCCGAACCAGATTGATTCCATGGTGACGCAGCTGATTCATGATGTGTACCGCAGGGCGTCCTCCATCCTGCCTCTGGCGGCTCTGGTGATGATCTGGACTGCCGCCAAGGGACTGATGGCCCTGATGAGCGGGCTGAATGCTGTCAATGGCGTACAGGAACGGCGGAATTATTTTGTGGTGCGTTTCATTGCGGCTGTTTATACGGTGGTTATGCTGATTGCCACCGTGATCTCTCTGGTGATTATGGTACTGGGCAGCAAGCTGGTGGATGTGGTGCTGGCCAAGGTGCCTCAACTGGAAGTACTGTTTTCACTGGTGGTAAATCTGCGTTTTATATTTTCCTGGATTGTGCTGACTCTGCTGTTTGCGGCGATATACACATATGTGCCCAGCAAGAAGCTGCGGTTTCGGGAACAGATACCGGGGGCCAGTTTTACGGCTGTGGTGTGGAGTATTTTCTCCTGGGGTTTTTCCATCTATCTGAACCTCAGCGGCTCTTTCAGCATCTACGGCAGCCTGTCCCTGATTATTATTGCCATGATCTGGATGTATTTCTGCATGTATATCATCCTGGTGGGGGCATATTTGAACTGCTTTTTCAATCCCGTGAACAAGGTGCTGGTAGATCGGAAGGGACGGCAGCTGGAGAGCCTGGAGGAGTGAAAAGCAGGCGCTCCGAAAAGCCGAAAAATATTGACATCTGAGAAAATGTATGATATTTTAAACTCAAAGCAATGATTCTATACATCTGCTATAGGCAATTTATCTTTTCCCGTTTGGGAAGTCGAGACAGATTCTTGCTTTTATTTCACATACTATTTGAATAGAGCAGGAGATTTCGACAGTGAGCGGACTCTTTTGCGGGAGGAGGTAAAATTGGGGAAAAAGGATTTGGCACTCAAATCCTATCTGTCCGACCCGATGCGGTATGCGGATGTCTACAATGGCAGCGTATTTGGTGGAGCACAGATACTGGACGGGGCGCAGCTTGAGGAGGCCGGGACGGCGGTCCTGAAGTCGGAGGGCGATGTGTCGCTGGAGCGGACTTGCGATATGGCCATGCGTCAAAAAACGGAGGGAGGATTGTTTGCCCTGTGGATATTGGAGAACCAGGAGTATGTGGACTATGGTATGCCAGTGCGGGTTCTGCTGAGGGAGGCGTTGGAGTATGATCGGCAGATACGAGAATTGATGCGGAAGAACGATACCGAATTCAGGGAAAAGGGGCATGAAAAGATCGGGGCAGGAGAGTATCTGTACAAGGTCAGAAAGGGCGATCGGATTCGGCCGGTGGCAACCTTGGTGATTTATTGGGGGAACAGGCCCTGGGATGGACCAAGAAGCCTACACGAGTTGCTGGATTTTGGCAGCGCAAAACCTGGTGCGGCCCGGGAACTCAGAGGGCTGACGCCGGAGTACCCGCTGCACATTTTGGATTTAAATGAGGAAAACGACTATTCCAGTTTTCGGACATCTCTGCGGACAGTGTTTGAACTGTATGCCCGCAGGGCAGACAAGGAACGGTTTCTGGAATATGTGGAATCCCATGATGAGTGCCGTCATCTGGACCAGGAGACTTACAATGTCATAGGACAGATGATCCATTCGGAAATATTACAGAATACAACGGATGCACGGAAGAATGTTAAGGAGGAGCGGGATATGTGTCAGGCGATAGACGATTTAATAGAAGACGGAAGAGCGGAAGAAAGGATTTCCATTATAGGTAGTATAGTGAAAAAACTGTGCTGTACGGTGGAGGAAGCCTGTGAGGTTGCCGGGATATCCGTACAGGAGTACCAGCAGGCAGTAGGACGACAGGCGTAGGAAAGCCATAAAAGAAAAAAGCGCTTGACATTTTGGAGAGAAGCCTCTAGAATAGTCACAGTGAGAGATACAAAGGCGATGAAGGTGTAAAGTAGGGCGTCATTTTCGCACAGAGAGGGGAAGCCACCGGCTGCGAGTTTTCCTGCGTTCAGATGATTGCATGAATTTCCCACCGGAGCCGCCGGGGTGAATCCTGCTGTCATATGGCAGGCTGTAGTCTTGGCCGCAGACGTGCGTTACACGTATCTGAGAGTCCCGTCCGTATCGGATGGGGAATGTGGGTGGTACCGCGGAAAGAAGAGTTTTCGTCCCATGTACAGGAGACTGTACATGGGACTGTTTTTTTCCGTGAAATACGGGAATGAAAACAGTATATTTCCGGGCAGAGCGGCCGGTTCCCAGCGCCGACAGGGAATATGCGGAATTTTAATGCAGGAGGATATGGAAATGAGCGACAGATTGGCGAACATCAGGCAGGAGATTCTGGATGGCATAAAAGAACGTGCTAATTCCAGGGCGGAGGCATTTGAACTGCGCAAGCAGTTCCTGGACTCCAAGACAGGCAAAATCGGCCAGTTGATGAAGGAGATGAAGAGCATTGCGCCCGAGGAGAGGGCCGGCTTCGGCAAGAGCGTAAATGAACTGAAAGAATGGGCCCAGCAGCGGTTTATGGAACTGGATGAGAAGATGAAGGAGAGGGAACTGCAGCGGCGTTATGAGTCCGAGCGCATTGATGTGACCATGCCTGCCCGGAACGTGGAAACGGGCAACCTGCATCCCGTCACCCAGATTCGCAACCAGCTTATGGATATCTTTGTGGGCATGGGCTTTGAAGTGGCTCAGACCCGGGAGATTGAGAACGACTATTACAATTTTGAGGCTTTGAACATCCCCAAAGATCATCCCGCCAGGGATATGCAGGATACTTTTTATCTGTCACCGGAGTTTTTGCTGGCTACCCAGACCAGTGCGGCCCAGATCCATACCATGGAAAAGAAAAAACCACCGATCAAAATTGTGGCTGCGCCGGGTAAGGTGTTTCGCTCAGATGACGATGCCACCCATTCTCCCATGTTTCATCAGATGGAGGGGCTGGTGGTGGATCGGAAAATTACCCTTTGCGATCTGAAAGGGATGTTGGAACTTTTTGTGAAAAAGATTTTCGGAGAGGATACCACCACCCGGCTGCGTCCTTCCTATTTCCCCTTTACGGAGCCTTCTGTGGAGGTGGATGTGAGTTGTTTTTCCTGTGGCGGCAAGGGCTGCAAACTGTGTAAAGGTACGGGCTGGATTGAACTTCTGGGCGCTGGCATCGTGAATAAGAAGGTGCTGGAAAACTGCGGCATTGATTCGGAACAGTACAGCGGTCTGGCTTTCGGCATCGGCCTGGACCGTACCGCCATGCTGAAATACGGCATCAACAATGTGAAACTTCTGTTTGAGTCCGATCTGCGGGTATTGCGGCAGATTGACGACAATTAAGGGATTGGCGGCCAGGACACAGAAAATAAAGTGGATAACCGTATTTTCCCAGGGCGGCCGTAATTCGGCGGCTTCCCCGTGTATTGCCGGGAGAATGCGGAACGAAATCAGGAGGGATAATATGTTAGTACCTTTGAGTTGGTTAAAGGATTATGTGGAGATTGATGTGACACCCCAGGAGCTGGAGGAAAAACTTTTTTCCTGTGGTTTTGAAGTGGAAGAGCTGCATCAAGTGGGAGAGGCAGTCAGTAATGTGGTGGCGGGTCTGGTGGAGACCTGTGAGGCCATCCCCGACACGCATCTGCATGTGTGCCGGGTGAATGCCGGCGGCCATGGCACCTTCCAGGTGTGCTGCGGTGCGGACAATGTGCAGGCGGGAGGAAAATATCCGCTGGCGCTGGCCGGGGCCACGGTGTACATGACGGCCAAGGACCACAAGACCGTGGAGGGCGTCATGACGATTAAGAAGGGGAAGCTGCGGGGCTATGAATCCGAGGGAATGCTGTGCTCCGGCGTGGAACTGGGAGTGAGCGAGAACCTGTTTCCCGGCGCAGGCTACAACGGTCTGTTGGTGCTTCCCCAGGACGTGGAGCCCGGAGCGGACGTAAAACCTATCCTGGGCCTGGACGACTGGATTTTTGACATTTCCATCACGGCCAACAGGCCGGACTGCCAGAGCATAATGGGCATTGCCAGGGAGGTGGCGGCGGTGCTGGATAAGCCTTTCCGTATGCCCGCCCTGGATTACACCGAGACGGCGGTGAAGAAGGAGGGTTTCACGGTGACAGTGGATGCCCCGGATCTGTGCCCCCGGTATATCGGTCATTATGTGTATGACGTGAAAATCGGCGAGTCCCCGCAGTGGATGAAGCGCAGGCTGGCGTTGATGGGTCAGGAACCCATCTCCAATATCGTGGATATCACCAATTATGTGCTGCTGGAGATGGGGCAGCCCATGCATGCCTTTGACTTTGATTATCTGGAGGGCAATGCCATTGAGGTGCGCCGGGCCGGTCAGGAAGAGAAGATCACCACTCTGGACGGACAGGAGTATACATTGAATACCAACAATCTGGTGATCTGCGACGGTGTGAAGCCGGTGGCCCTGGCAGGGGTCATGGGAGGGCTGAACTCCGAGATCCGGGAGAGCACCGGGGAAGTCTTGTTCGAGTCGGCGAAATTTGCCCGGGACAATATCCGCAAAACCTCCCGGGGACTGGGAAAACGCACGGATGCCAGCGCCAGATATGAGAAAGGCGTGGATGAGTATTTCACTGTGCACGCCATGGAGCGGGCACTGCATCTGATTCAGGAATTGGGCTGCGGCAAAGTTTCCTCCACTCATATAGATGTGAATACGGGCAACCTCATAGAACCCCGGGAGATGAAAGTAAGCGTCAGGAAGGTGGAGGATGTGCTGGGCATCGAAGTGCCGGTTCAGGAGATTCTGCGGATTATGAAAAACCTGGATTTTGCTCCCACTCTGGAGGGCGATGAACTGACTCTGCAGGTGCCTGCCTACCGGGAGGACATGGAGGATTATCCGGATGTGGCGGAGGAAGTGATCCGTATGTACGGTTATGACCATGTGGTTCCCGCTTTTATGCCCCAGGCTCAGGTGACCATGGGCGGTGTGCCCCGGAATATGCAAAAGGAGATGAAACTCAAACGGGCGTTATGCGGTGCAGGAGCCTATGAGTGTATCCACTACAGCTTTTTCTCTCCCTCGGATCTGGACCTGCTGCGTCTGCCCCAGGATGCGCCGAAACGCCAGGCCATCCGCATATTGAATCCCATCAACGAGGAGTTGTCCTTGATGCGGACCACTTTGGTTCCTTCCATGTTAAACGCCATTTCCCGGAATCAGAAAAAGGGGATTCTGGAAGGGCGGCTTTACGAGAGCGCCAAGGTGTTTATTCCCCGGTCCCTGCCCCTGGACGAGTACCCGGACGAACGGGAAACTCTGTGTATCGGCGTATTTGGCGAGGAGGAAAGCTTCTTTACCCTGAAGGGTATGGCAGAGAGAGTGGCGGACACGCTGTTTGCCAGGTTTGACTATGTGCCGGAGACGGAGACCTATCTGCATCCTTACCAGGCGGCTGCCATCTTTTTCGAGGGCAAGAAAGTGGGATGCATGGGCAAGGTGGCTTACGAAGTGGCGGAGCAGCTGGATCTGCGCGCCGATGCCTATGTGCTGGAGATTGACCTGCGCAGCCTGGCCGATGCCTACGACAGACAGGCCGGCTTCACTCCCCTGTCCAGGTTCCCGGAGGAGAGTCGGGATTTGGCGCTGGTGATGGATAAGTCCGTGACCTGTGGCCAGGTGGAGGAAGCCATTCGAAATTCCTGCAGCCATATCAAGTCCATTCGCCTCTTTGATGTATACGAGGGCGGACAGATTGCGGCAGGCAAGAAGAGTATGGCCTTCACCGTGGAATTTGCGCCTCGTGAAGAGGCTTTTGAACCGGATGCGGTGGACCGTTTTGTGAAAAAGATCTTAAAGAACCTGAAAAACCAGTTGGATATTGAACTGCGGAGTTAGGATGGATCTGCTGTAGAGGGAATGCTGCGCAGGCAATGTCCATGGGTACAGTATAAAATGCAGATTGTCCGGGCCTGTTTTGGAAACCGGGTCATAATATGCCATATTTACCGGAACAGGCCGAACTATTAATAAAAAAGAATCGGAGAGGAGCAGAGGAAATGTTAAAAAAATGTGCATGGGAGAATTATGATGAGAAGCAATTAAAAAAGATGGAGAAATTGAGCAATGAGTACAGGGAATTCCTGGACCGGGGCAAGACCGAGCGGGAGTGCATTGACACCATTGTAAACATGATTGAGGGGGAGGGCTACCGGGAACTGGAGTCTCTGGTTAAATCCGGGGAAACTTTGAAGAAGGGTGACAAGGTGTACAGTGTCTGGATGAATAAATCTATCGCCCTGTTCCGTGTCGGCAAGACGCCTATGACAGAGGGAATAAACATTTTGGGTGCTCATATAGACAGCCCCAGGCTGGATGTAAAGCAGAATCCGCTGTTTGAGGATGGCGATCATACTTTTGCCTATATGGATACCCATTACTACGGCGGCGTAAAGAAATATCAGTGGGTGACGCTTCCGCTGGCCATCCATGGAGTGGTGGTGAAAAAAGACGGAACCACCGTTGAGTTAAATATCGGGGAAAATGAGGACGATCCCGTATTTTTCGTATCCGATCTGCTGATCCATCTGGCCGCCCAGCAGCTTGAGAAATCCGCCGCGAAGGTCATAGAGGGGGAGGCGCTGGATCTGATCGTGGGGTCCCGGCCTCTGGTTCTGGGACAGGAGGAGATGGAGACGGACGAGGGCAAGCAGAAGGCAAAGAATCTGGTGAAGTCCGGGGTGTTGGATATTCTCAAAGAGACATACGATATTGAGGAGGCTGATCTGATCTCCGCGGAACTGGAAGTGGTTCCCGCAGGAAAGGCCAGAGAGGCGGGCTTTGACCGCAGCATGATTCTGGCATACGGGCAGGACGACAGGGTCTGCGCCTTTACTTCCTTAAAGGCCATGCTGGACTTAAAAGGGCATGAGAGAACCGTGTGCTGCATCCTGGTGGATAAGGAAGAGGTGGGATCGGTGGGGGCCACGGGCATGCGCTCCCGTTTCTTTGAGAACGCTGTGGCGGAACTGATGAACCTGACGGGAGAGTACAGCGAGTTGAATCTGCGCAGATGTCTGTCCCGGAGCGCCATGCTTTCTTCCGATGTGAGCGCGGCTTTCGATCCCGGCTACAGAAGCTGTTTTGAATTGCAGAATGCGGCTTTCCTGGGAGGAGGCATGGTATTTAACAAGTTTACCGGCGCCAAGGGCAAGTCCGGTTCCAATGACGCCAACGCGGAGTATATGGCACATCTGCGCCGGGTTATGGACGAGGCCAAGATCCAGTGGCAGACGGCGGAACTGGGTAAGGTGGACGTGGGAGGAGGCGGAACCATCGCTTATATCCTGGCTCTTTATGGTATGAATGTCATTGACAGCGGAGTTCCCGTGCTGAATATGCATGCTCCCTGGGAAGCTACCAGCAAGGCGGATATCTATGAAGCCTACAGGGGATACAAGGCTTTTGCGGAAAATGTGACCATGTGACACACCGCAGGAGGACCATGGGAGAGGGCCTGTGGATATGGAGAAAACAATGGAACTGAAAAAATCAGATTTTTACTTTGACCTGCCCCAGGAGTTGATCGCCCAGGATCCCCTGGAGGACCGCTCTTCCTCCAGGCTCCTGATGCTGGACAGAGACACGGGGCAGACCAGACACGAAATATTTCACAATATTCCCCAATATCTGCGTCCCGGGGACTGTCTGGTACTGAACAATACCAAGGTAATCCCGGCCCGGCTGCTGGGGGAACGGGAAGGTACAGGGGCCCATGTGGAGGTGCTGCTTTTGAAGCGCCGGGAGAAGGATGTGTGGGAAACTCTGGTAAAACCCGGTAAAAAGTGCAGACCGGGTACAGAACTTATATTTGGAGAAGGCTTGCTGCGGGGACAGGTGCTGGAGACCGTGGAGGAGGGCAACCGACTGATTCGATTTACCTACCAGGGTATCTGGGAAGAGGTGCTGGATCAGTTGGGTGAAATGCCTCTGCCTCCCTATATCACCCACAAGCTGCAGGACAAAAGCCGTTACCAGACCGTTTATGCCAGGTACGAAGGATCGGCGGCGGCACCCACGGCGGGGCTGCATTTTACCAGGGAACTGTTGGAGGCGATCCGGGAGATGGGCGTGGAGATCGCCTATGTGACCCTGCATGTGGGGCTGGGCACCTTTCGACCGGTGAAGGAAGAAAACGTGCTGGAGCATCATATGCATTCAGAATATTATCAGGTCACCCAGGAGGCGGCACAGCAGATTAATGCCGCCAAGGCTGCCGGGGGCCGGATCATCTGCGTAGGCACCACCAGCTGCCGGACGCTGGAGAGCGCAGCGGATGAGAACGGCCAGGTGAGGCCAGGCTGCGGAGACACGGAGATTTTTATCTACCCGGGTTACCGCTTTAGGGTGCTGGACGGTCTGATTACCAATTTCCATCTGCCGGAATCCACACTGGTGATGCTGGTCAGCGCGCTGGCAGGCCGGGAACGGGTGCTGTCAGCCTATGAGGAAGCCGTCCGGGAGAGATACCGCTTCTTCAGTTTTGGGGACGCGATGTTCGTGATATGAGTAAAAAACGGGGCAGATTATTTTCCAGACTTTGCCGCTGAAAGCAGGACATGAAATGCCCAATCGGATAGATCTGCTACTTTGGGGGCTGGCAGTTTTCAATGGCTTTCCTCAAGAAGAGTTTGGCTTAAATTTTGTTGCAATGAAGGGACATGTTGAAGAATGAAGTTGTGAACGATAGGGCAATTCAGTTCACAGCTTCTTTTTTGATGGATAAAGTACTCATTGATTTTGTGCTGAATACACACTATAATATTATGAAAGGGCTTGAAGAGAAGAAAATGATGCCAGCACGAATGTATAAAAGTCATGCGGATTCTGGTGCACAGTGAGGCTATGCTTGATGAATGGAGGGAGTATGGGCCAGGAAGAAGGAGGGTGCCGGGGAGATTCCCCTGGAGTGGAAGAATCAAAGAGAGTCAAATGTTTTCAGTTAACAAAAAGAAAATAGAAAGAGGAAATAGGAATGGATAAACGGTCATTTGCTTCTATGATTGTGAAATACTGGTATCTGGTGGAATTCTTGGGCCAATCTGATTTTCCCGTTCAGAGTAAAGACGTGCGAGAGAATTGTATAAAAGCTGCCAGGGGAGAAAACAAAAATAGACATATTATTTTGTACCATGCGTTACCCCAGGGGCAGGAACCGGGAAAAGCGTTGGAGGAGGATTCCGCTAGATACTTAAACCATAAAGTGCTGTCGGATGAAATTCATATTTGTCTGGGAAAAATGGAGAGATTTCATTTTGCCGATTATTTAAAAAGAGTACTTAACAGTAATATTGAACTGCCGGAGAAAAATGATAAATCCATATGCTTAATCGGTTTAAAGTGTGACGAGCGGGGTAAGTACATTTCGGATAGCATACAATTATCTCCTCTGGTTTGGGGAATTTATCGTATATCGACAGACCTTGGTGAACTGACGCGAGAGAATATGGCAGACCTTTTGTCAATAGACGCATACCAGTCGGATATGCAATTATTGAATGATCAATTAGTGGAACAGGAAGGAAATACGAAAACGGGAATGGTACTTACCGCTGATTTACTGGATTCCGTGAAAAAGGGAGTGGAGAAAAAATATTTAGAAAAAATCATTCGGAAAGAAGAGAAAATTAACTGGGAGTGCATTATGATTTACCGCCGGTATCAAAATGAAGATACGAAGGCGAAAGACGCAGATGTCTTTCATGACAGCGATCTGGCTAATAGTTTTTTTGTGGATGATCTGCACATGGTGGAAAAAGCGCTTAAAAATAAAACTTTTGGCCAAAAAACGTTTGAACAGGCAATATTGGATTACATAATTGGGATATACGCGGAAGAGAAACAGGAACTTGAATGGATGAATTTTCAAAAGCGGATTGATGTGCACAGCGCATGGGGAAAAGGGCAGGAAGAAGAGCGTGCTGATTTTTTTCATTGTCATTTAGATATTGCCAGAGCGCCTCTTGGCAAATGGCCTTCTAAATATATGCCCTGTTTGATGCAGCAGATGGCGATCAATCTCTGCTGGAGTCCAAATCAAGACAATCAGCCGATTTTCTCCGTGAACGGTCCTCCCGGTACAGGGAAAACCACTTTACTGAAAGAAATTGTGGCGGGGAATGTGGTGGAGCGGGCTTGTATGCTGGCAAAATATAAAGATCCCGATGATGCCTTTGTCCAACATACTTTTCAAGATGGAGACAGCCTGAAAAGAGGGTATTCCAAATATTGTTGGGGGTATTATGCTTTTAAAGACGAGAACCTGAAAGATTATGGGATGCTGGTAGCTTCCTGTAACAATGCCGCAGTAGAAAATATCACAAAGGAATTGCCGGATGGAACGGCTTTGCTGAAGGGATTGGAACCTGGCGGAAAGGAAGAAGACACTATTCGCAGGGGACTTATAGAAGTGGGAAATCTATTTTGCCCGAATGAGGAAGTTCAAGAAAAGTATTTGGTGTGGAATCAACAAGAGGAAGGGTATAGATATCAATCCTATTCGGATGTTTATTTTACCAAATTGGCTAATGACCTGTCCAAAAGAAAAGACAACGAGTGGGATCGCTGGGGACTTATTTCTGCGCCATTTGGGAAAATGAGTAATCTGAAAGAGTATATGCGTGCGGTTTTGAAGCCGTATATCAGGAGTTTTGGCCCTTCAGAATGCATTCAATTCCATAAAGAAAGCTATGCAGAGGCTGTACAACGATTTGAGAAGCAGTTGGAAACGGTTCAACAAATGAAGCAAGAACTCCTCCAGGTCAGTGATGCCAGGAGATGTTTTTCACAAGATAAAGCAGCACTGAATCGTCAGATGCACAGTGCAAGTGAGCTGAAGCACCGGCAAGAGCTGGAGGAGGCGCGTTTGATGAAAGAAATACAGGAACTGATCCGGCAATCAGAGCAAGCGGAACAGGTCCTGAAGAACGAGCAGGCGGAATTGGTTTGCTTACAAAATCAACTGCTCCAACAGAATAAACATCAAAAAGAAGTTGAAACTCAAATTGGTGGTATCCGCCAGCATATAATGGAATTAGAGGAACGCCGCCGTTTTAGAGACATTTTTTTCGAAATCATTCATCGTCCTACCATGTTGTCCCGCACGATTCAGGAACAGTATCAGGGATTGTCCGAAAAGGAACAGATTCTTTCGCAGGAGACCGTTAAAACGGATCAGTTGAAACGGGAGTTGGAGCGGCAAATCAAGGAGGAGAATGACCAAAGCCATATATTCTACGATATTGAGAATCGTAAAAAGAGGCTTTGTGATGAACAATGCAATATACAGGAACAGATTCATCAGTTACAATGGCAGTTGGAAACATGCTTAGACAAGATAAAAGAGGCCAGCCGACGCTATCATATGTTTTTGAAAGAGGCTTCCCAACGACAGGGTGATCAGGCGATGACTGTGTTGGACGAAGAGTTCTTCCGTCTATATGACAGCGAAGTAAATGAGGAATCCACAAAGGCGCAGCTGGCAAATCCCTGGCACACAGCGGCTTATAACCGGGAGCGGGAAAAATTATTTTGTGAGGCGTTGAGACTTCATAAGGCATTCCTATTGGGCTCTAAGGCCTGTTTATGGAATTTTAAAAATCTTTTGCTGCTGTGGAAGGAACCCAGGGACGACGATAATAAATCAGTGATTTTTTCACAACGAGACCGGGAAGCGGCGTTTGGCTCTATCCTGAATACAGTGTTTTTGCTGACTCCAGTACTGTCTACCACGTTTGCGTCGGCGGGGAATATGCTGGCTTCTATTCGAAATCCAGGGGAAATCGGTTGTCTGATTATTGACGAGGCAGGACAAGCGGCTCCACAGATGGCATTGGGTTCTCTGTACCGCTGTCGTCGAGCCATAGTAGTTGGGGATCCCAGGCAGGTGGAACCCGTTGTGACGGATGAACTGGACCTGATTAAACAGGTAATTCAAAATGACTATACCGGGTATTATCAATCAAAAAGGCATTCTGTTCAGGAATTTGCAGACAGACTGAACTCCATTGGCACTACATATGTTGAAGACGGATATAAAACCTGGGTGGGCTGTCCTCTGGTGGTGCATCGGCGGTGTATCAGCCCTATGTTTGAATTGTCAAATGCATTGTCCTATAATCAGATGATGAAACAGCAGACGGCCTTGCCGGACCCGGCAAAGGAGTCTGGATTCTGCAGAGAAAGTTCCGGGTGGATCAATGTAGGTGGAAGTGAAAAGAATAAAGAGGGAAAGGATCATTATGTGGAGAATCAGGGAAGAAAGGCATGGGAACTGATCCAAAAATATTTTCAAAGATCCCAGGGTATGCCCAGCCTTTTTGTTATTACCCCTTTTACAACTGTGCGTGATGGCCTGAAAAAACTGATCCGTTCTCAACCAGAGTATCAAAAAGATAAGCGTTTATCGAATTGGGTAGATCAATGCATTGGAACCGTACATACATTTCAGGGAAAAGAAGCAGATGAGGTGGTATTCCTACTTGGCTGTGACAAAAATTCATTATCAGCAGTCCGATGGGTAAACACAAACATTGTCAATGTAGCGGCCACGAGAGCTAAATACCGCTTTTATGTGATCGGAGATTTTACCGTTTGGCAGCATTCTCCTTTATTTTGTAAGGTCAAGGGGATTCTAGACAGCCATGCCCTCCGTACTTTACAGAAAACAATGGATAGTCCTGACGATCAGGGAGATGAAAAGCAAATAGGACGTCTTCTAAAAGAAATGCCGGGCGCTGATTCATTGACAATGGATGGAGAATTGGAGGAAAGCCTTGTGACGCCTCTTTTTAGGGAGCTGGATGTCTTGTGGAGAAGCAGCGTCCTGACATCTTCGCAGTTGGAAGCCTTTGGCTTTTCGGAGGCAGAGATGCAGGAATTGCCTGGCGGGATTCAAAAAAGGTTGACCAGCAGCATTTTACTGCACGAACTATTCAACAAATTAAGAGAAAGATATCGTCTGGAGGAAATGGATGCCTCCTGTGCGGGAATTTTGTTCTGCAAGACGATGGAATCTCTGCTGAAAGAACTGCTGTTGGGTAGACTGAAGGTCATCTTTCCGGATGAGGAGGTAAACAGGAAAAAGTTTCGGGATATTGAGGAACAGAAAGTAACAACTGGTACTTTTACACACATTCTGAATAAAGAGGAATTGCGGTCCAGTTTAGCCTCCCGCATGGTCCGCCTGTTCGGCCAGGTATGTGATGATCAGTGGTGGAAGACCTATGCCGAGGATCTGGAAGCATTCAGAAAACTCCGCAATACATGTTGTCATTCCGAACCCTTTAGCTGGCAGCAGGAAAAAGAACTGATAAGTATACTTTTTCATCGTCAGGAGTTTATGAAAACACTTGTCGGAAAAGCCCTCTAATTGTCAGCATTATGGAACAGGTGTGAAATAAAATGATGCGAAAAGAAGTATGAGAGAAAGACAAAATGATAAGCACCAATATCCGCGTTCCGTAGACGATTTCGGTTTTAATACATGATGGAATTGACAATTCGTAAGGAATCATGTAAAATCTTGTTTAGAATGTGTATGGCCTGGAGGATAACTTGAATGGAAGAACGAAGAAAGTGTAAGAGAATGGATATGGAATCCCAGCTTATGGTAAAGCGTCTGGATTCCACGGTGAAACATGCCGTAGTGATAGACTTAATCGATGTATCCAAATCAGGGGTAGGCTTTACCTGCGAGGATTTGCTGGATATCGGCGCCGTATATGAATGTTCTCTGGCTATATGGACCAAGGAAGTAATTCACTGTTTTCTCCGGATTGTGCGGATTGAACTGGATGATTATGCACTCTATCATTATGGAGCCATCTTTATCGGAATGTCCGAGCAGGATGCCCTTCGGATCAGCGTATATGAAAAATTTTCCGAGGCGGATCTGGTGTAAGGGGGGACAGGCGCGGCCGAAAGTTCGCATGGCACAAAGAGGAAGATGTAAAATTAAAATAGCACCTGCCTGGCAATTAGAAACAGGCAGGTGTATTTTTATAATTTTTTTTCATGAATAACAAATTGGGGGGTGGACAGCAGTCTTTTGGCGGCGTCCTGGGAAGACTCGTCATAGAACTCGATCCGAAGTACGCCTTCCTCATACTCACGGTTGTGGACAATGCCGATATTTTTGATGTTGATATTGTTAAAAGCCAGGGTGGTGGCCACCTGGGCCAGCATGCCGGGCCGGTCGTCTATGTCGATGTTGAAGGAGAACACCCGCTTTATAGGGCCGCTGGAGGCGTTGATAAAGGAGTCACGGTATACTCTGGCGCTGTCAAAGAGCCGGTACAGCGCCTCTCCCTGACGGTTATCCAGTTCCTCTTTGATCTGGGACAGGGAGTCGATATAGCAGCCCAGCAGTTTTGAAATATTTTCGGTGTTGGTCAGGCAGATCTGCTGCCACATGGCGGCGGAGGAAGAGGCAATCCGGGTGATGTCCTTGAAGCCTCCGGCGGCCACCAGTTTCATAATGCCGTCCTGGCTGTCCGAGTCCCGCACCAGGTTTACCAGGGAGGCGGCGATCACATGGGGCAGATGGCTGATCCCGGCGGTGACATAATCGTGCTGCCGATAATCCAGCACCAGAGGGAGGGCGCCCATGGTCTCCACCAGTGCCCGGTATGCTTCCAGCCGCCGGGAGTCGGTCTGGTCGGTGGGAGTCAGGATGTAATAAGCGTTTTCCAGCAGTTTGGCCTTGGAATTTACGTAGCCGAAACGCTCGCTTCCCGCCATGGGATGGCCCCCGATGAATTGCGCTTCCAGCCCGGCCCGGGTGATATGCTCATGGATATCTGTCTTGACGCTGCCCACATCCGTCAGGGTGCAGGAGGGAGATATCACCTTTTTTACTGCCTCCAGGTTAGCATCGTTTTTTTGTACCGGGGCACACAGAAAGAGATAGTCGCAAGTTGAAAAAGTCTCATCAATCCTTGCTGCGGCCCTGTCTATAACCCCGTCCCCCACAGCAGCTTCCAGTGTGGCGGCATTCACATCATACGCAGTCATGTAGAGTTCCGATATATTCTCCCGCAGGGCCCGGGCGATGGAACCGCCGATCAAACCCAGCCCGATAAAGCCAATATGCAATGCTGCCATGTTATTTTCCTCCTTTATTAAAGTTCCGCATGCTCCCTCCAAGCACACATGTCAGATGCTTCATATCTGGCCGCGAAGCGTCCATACATGAAGCAGTGCGCTTTCCGGGAGCATGCTGTATAAGAAGTTCCGCATGCTCTCTCCAAGCACACATGTCAGATGCTGCCTTAATTTAATAAATAGACTATAGCACGTTAAAGCGCGAAACGCAAGGGACAGGGGCGGAAAAGCGATGTTTTTCGGTACCTGTGCGGAATGGGCATAAGGGATACTTTGTTGTATATTTTGTTCAAAAATAATAAAAACACTTGTAAATTTTCCGAACATTTAGTAAAATACACTTATGGGTGTCAGAATGTGAAGAACCGGGCTCTGGCAGAATACCCAAATCAGACCTTAATTGGAGGAAAGCATATGAATGTTTACACAACCGACAAGATCCGTAACGTATGTCTATTAGGTCATGGCGGCAGCGGTAAGACCAGCCTGGTTGAGGCGATGGCATACCTGTCCGGCATTACTTCCAGAATGGGTAAAGTAACAGATGGCAATACTGTAAGTGATTATGGAAAAGAAGAGCAGAAGAGGCAGTTTTCCATCAGTACATCCGTCATTCCCATTGAGTGGGAGGGGCATAAGATTAATATTCTGGACACCCCGGGGTATTTTGATTTCGTGGGAGAAGTGGAAGAGGCTCTGAGCGCCGCAGGCGCCGCCATCATCGTGGTGAACGGCAAGGCCGGCATTGAGGTGGGCACGCTGAAGGCTTGGGAGTTGTGTGAGAAATATAAATTGCCCAGATTCGTGTATGTGTCCAATATGGATGTGGACAACGCATCCTTCCGCCAGGTGGTGGAGGATATGACCAACCTCTTTGGCAAGAAACTGGCCCCCTTCAATCTGCCCATTCGTGAGAATGAGAAATTCGTGGGCTATGTGAATGTGATCACCGAGTCCGGCAACCGCTGGCAGGGTAAGGAAGTGGTTCCCTGCGAGGTGCCGGAGTACAATAAAGCCAATCTGCAGATCTGCCGGGACGCCCTGATGGAGGCGGTGGCTGAGACCAGCGAGGAGATGATGGAGCGCTTTTTCAATGGGGAGACCTTCTCCGAGGCCGAGATCCGCGCGGCACTGCGTACCAATGTGTGCGACGGCAGCATCGTACCCATGACCATGGGGTCCAATATCCTGTGTCAGGGCGTGTTCACTCTGCTGGATGACATCGTGAAATATATGCCCAGCCCGGAGAACCGGGAAGTGGCAGGCATCAATATGAAGACCAACGAGATTTATCATGCGGACTATGATTTCTCCAAGGCAAAGTCTGCCTATATTTGGAAAACCATCGTGGATCCCTTTATCGGCAAGTACTCTCTGATCAAGGTGAATTCCGGCGTGCTCAAGACGGACGACCTGATCTACAATGTGGATAAAGACATCGAGGAGAAGATCGGCAAGCTGTACATAATGCAGGGCAATAAGCCCATGGAAGTAAGCGAACTTCACGCAGGGGATATCGGCGCTCTGGCGAAGCTGACGGCGGCCCGCACCGGCAACAGTCTGTCCACCAAAAACACTACGATTAAGTTTGGTAAATGGGAGATTTCCACGCCCTACACCTATATGCGGTACAAGGCTAAAAACAAGGGGGATATCGACAAGATTTCCCAGGCGCTTCAGAAGATTACCCATGAGGATCTCACGGTAAAAGTGGTCAATGACGCAGAGAATCGCCAGCTTCTTCTGTACGGCATGGGCGATCAGCACCTGGAGATCATCGCCAGCCGCCTGTTGAACGAATACAAGGTGGAGATTGAACTGGATAAGCCCAAGGTGGCTTACCGGGAGACCATCAAAAAGACCTCTGATGTGGAGGCTAAGCACAAGAAGCAGTCCGGCGGACATGGTCAGTACGGCCATGTGAAAATGCGGTTTTCTGCTTCCGGCGATCTGGAGACTCCTTTCCTATTCGAGCAGGAAGTGGTGGGCGGCGCCGTGCCGAAGAACTATTTCCCTGCGGTGGAAAAAGGATTGCAGGAGAGTATGCAGAGAGGGCCTTTGGCGGCATACCCCGTGGTGGGCGTGAAGGCGGTGCTGTATGATGGCTCCTACCATCCGGTGGATTCCTCGGAGATGGCTTTCAAGATGGCAACGATTCAGGCATTTAAGAAAGGCTTTATGGAAGCGGGGCCCGTCTTGCTGGAGCCCATCGCATCCGTGAAAGTGACTGTGCCTGATTCCTTCACCGGTGATATCATGGGCGATCTGAACAAGAGGCGCGGCCGTGTGCTGGGAATGAATCCCACCGCCGCCGGCAAGCAGGTTATCGAAGCGGATGTGCCCATGAGCAGCATGTACGGATATTGCACGGACCTGCGCTCCATGACCGGCGGACAGGGTGAGTACAGCTATGAGTTCGCCCGTTATGAGCAGGCTCCCAGCGATGTACAGGAGAAGGAAGTGGCAGCCAGAGCGGCTAAGGTGGCGGAGAGCAATTCGGAAGAATAGATTCCGAATGGGGATTCCGGATATCGGCCAACACAGTGCCGCAGGCAGGGCAGGCGTCCTGAGTTTAAAGACTAAAAGAGAATTGGGCTGGGGCAGCTTCCCGAAAGGGGGCTGCCCCTTTTTGAATGGGGATTGGGGAGCGTCACACATGGCGGGGAGGGGCAGAAAAAACTTGACATCCCCAGGGAATAGGGCTAAAATGAGCCATAACACTAAGAAAAATCTGGAAGAGGGGTAATATTTATGGCAGCACCGTACAACCACCGCGAGGTGGAGCAGAAATGGCAGAAGATCTGGGATGACGAGCAGGCATTTAAGGTCTCTGAGGACTATTCCAAACCCAAATATTATGCGTTGGTAGAGTTTCCCTATCCTTCGGGGGCGGGACTGCATGTGGGACATCCCAGGCCCTATACGGCTCTGGATATCGTGGCCCGCAAGCGCCGCATGCAGGGCTATAATGTGTTGTATCCCATGGGCTTTGACGCTTTCGGGTTACCCACGGAGAACTATGCCATCAAGAACCATATCCACCCCAGGATTGTGACCAAAAATAATGTGGCGCGCTTTAAGGAGCAGCTTCACGCCCTGGGTTATTCCTTTGACTGGGACCGGGAGGTCAACACCACGGACGAGGAATACTATAAGTGGACCCAATGGATCTTTTTAAAGCTGTTCAAGGCGGGGCTGGCCTATAAGTCGGAGATGCCCATTAACTGGTGTACCTCCTGCAAGGTGGGCCTGGCCAACGAAGAGGTGGTAAACGGTGTGTGCGAGCGCTGCGGAAGCCCGGTGGTACGCAAGGTCAAGAGCCAGTGGATGCTGAAGATTACCCAGTATGCGGACAGGCTGATCCAGGATCTGGATAATGTGGACTATGTGGAGCGGGTGAAGGTGTCTCAGAAGAATTGGATCGGCAAGAGCCAGGGCGCGGAGGTGGATTTTTCCATCACGGGCAAGGAAGACAAGCTGCGTGTCTATACCACCAGGCCGGACACGCTGTTTGGTGCCACCTATATGGTGGTGTCTCCGGAACATCCCCTGATTGATAAATATAAAGAGGAGATCGGCAACTATGAGGAACTTTGCGCCTACAGGGAGCAGGCTGCCAAGAAGTCCGATTTCGAGCGCACGGAACTGGCCAAGGACAAGACCGGCGTGCAGATTCAGGGTCTGACCGCTACGAACCCGGTGAACGGAAAGGAGATTCCCATCTGGATCTCGGATTATGTGCTGATGACTTATGGCACCGGAGCCATCATGGCCGTGCCCGCTCATGACGAGAGAGACTGGGAATTTGCCAAAAAGTTTGGCCTGCCCATCATTGAGGTGGTGGCCGGAAGCCCGGTTTCCGTACAGGAGCAGGTGTTCTCGGATGTGGCTACGGGCACGCTGGTGAACTCCGAATTTTTAAACGGTCTGTCCGTGGCGGATGCCAAGGAGAAGATCATAGCATTCCTGGAGGAGAAAGGCATCGGGACCAGTAAGACCAACTTCAAACTGCGGGATTGGGTGTTCTCCAGGCAGCGTTACTGGGGGGAACCTATTCCCATTGTGAAATGTGAAAAGTGCGGATTTGTGCCCATTGACGAGAGTGAGCTGCCCCTGACCCTGCCGGAGGTGGAGTCCTATGAGCCCACCGACAATGGAGAATCTCCGCTGGCGGCCATAACGGACTGGGTGAACACTACCTGTCCCTGCTGCGGCGGCCCGGCCCAACGGGAAACGGACACCATGCCCCAGTGGGCGGGTTCTTCCTGGTATTTCCTGCGGTATATTGATCCTCATAACAGGGAGGCACTGGCCAGCCCGGAGGCACTGAAATACTGGATGCCCGTGGACTGGTACAATGGCGGCATGGAGCACACCACACTGCATCTGCTGTACTCCCGTTTCTGGCATAAATTCCTGTATGACCAGGGAGTGGTTCCCTGCCCGGAACCTTACCAGAAGAGGACCAGCCATGGCATGATTCTGGGGTTGAATCCTCACAGCTTTGTAAACCAGACCCAGGAAGAGCAGAAGCGTCTGCTGGAGCAATACGGCAGCGAAAAAGCGGCTCGTGCGGCTTTGGTGGAAGAGTATGGTGAGATGGCGGAGCATCCCATTGTGAAGATGTCCAAGTCCCTGGGCAATGTGGTGAATCCGGACGAGATCGTGGAGGAGTATGGCGCGGATACCCTGCGCACCTATGAGATGTTTATCGGGGCCTTTGATATGTCCGCCGCCTGGAGCGAAGACGGGGTGAAGGGCTGCCGCAGATTCCTGGAGAGGGTGTGGAAATTGCAGGATATCCTCACAGAGGAAGAGGGATACAGCGCGGAGTTGGAGACCAGGATGCACCAGACCATTAAGAAAGTCAGCGGCGATTACGAGAGCCTGAAATACAACACGGCAATTGCGGCCATGATGGCGCTGATCAACGATATGAACAAGAAGGGGACGGTGACCAGAGGAGAATACAGGGCGCTCCTGACCCTGCTGAATCCCGTAGCACCCCATATCACCGAAGAACTGTGGCAGATATGCGGCTTTACGGGCAAGATCTATCAGACCTGCTGGCCTGAGTATGAGGAGGCTAAGACCATTGAATCCACTGTGGAAATCGCCATGCAGATCTGCGGCAAGATGCGGGGTACCTTCTCCATTCCCCGGGATCTGGACAAGGAGCAGGTCATTGCCCAGGCTAAAGAGTTGCTGGGAGATAGGCTGACAGGCACGATTGTGAAAGAAATCTATGTGCCGGGCAAGCTGGTAAATATTGTAGTGAAGCCCTAGTATGCCGTAGGCGGCATCTTTGACCAACGACAATGCAGTTCGATGGGAGTTGGGGTAAGAATAGAAAGCAAGAGACTGTTGCGAAAGGGGATTTCCCGATATCCGCAACAGTCTCTTTCTCAGTGTTCCCTATTGGAGGGGAACAATTTGGTACAGGAATACCGCCAGAGGGAGTTCTGTGGGGGGCAGCCGTAGTGCTCCGCTGTCCAGGGCGCATTTGCCCAGCAGACCCACCGTGTCAAAAAACAGTGTTTTGCCCACAACATTCGGAATCAGTCCGGCCACGCTCTGGGGGGCATGGGTCAGCAGCAGATTCTGGGCCAGGGAGACCATTTGCCCATATAGATCAGCCATAGCCCGGATCTGGGGTTCCAGCAGAGTTTCCACCGTTGACAGTTCTGCCTGGCTGAAGAGCACATATGCTTCGGAACCGGAGTAAATGGCGCATCTGGCAGTCTCCGCATCTCTTTGGCAATAGCGGTTTTTCGGAGGCAGTATCCCAAAGTTCGCAAAAGACGCTGCGTAGTTGTCATCAATGCGGGCATATCCGGCAAAATCCGAGGAAGTATAGGGATTTTCGGCTTCCGAATAGCTGATTCCCATATTGATGCCGGTGGCGTCCCCGTAGAGGGAGTGGTAGGAGTACAGCCCGTTGCCGTGCTGGTCAAAGCGGCGGTTTCCCCGGTGCATCAGCAGCCAGAACAGCGGCCAGAGCAGCCGTTCCTCCTCCAGGTCCGCGCCGCGGAAGCCGATTTTCCGCAGGGAGGTAAGCTGGCTGCGGAGGCTGCCTAAGATATCTGCAAGCGGTTCGGTGCAAAGACAAGTCAGTTTATCGTATAATTCTCCCCTGTATTCTTCCGTTAAGATCACGATATTTGTCTGGTATCGGTCCCTGCCGGAACCGGTTTCTTTTCCGGCGGGCAGGACGTTCAGCAGTCCGTATCTGACCAGCAGGTCTGCCTCATTCTCCAGATATGCGGTGGGCACTCCCAGTTCCAGCGCCAGTTCTCCCACCGTCACCGGGGTGTAGTAGGCGCTTAGCAGAATGTTGCCCGGGAGCAATCGGTCAAACAGGCATCGGTATTCCGGGTTGTAGTTGCCGGAAAACAGGGTTTTAAAGGTAAATTTTGAGGGTTTATAACTCTTTGTTCCATATTCACGTTCCATTCCGATTCCTTCTTTCAGTAATTTCCTGGTTTTGAACAGGTAGTATTTGGTCATATGCAGGGAGATCCCCAGCTTTTCCGCGGTTTCCTGGCAGGAGAGTCCCTCAAAATAGTAGCAGAGAGTGCATTCCCGATATTCTCTGGACAGAAGGGAAAGCTCCCGGCGCAGCCTGGCAAGCTGCTCCTGTCTGTCCTGTTCCAGGGCCAGTTCCTCCGCGTCCTCCCGATTTGAGACCCGGGAGAGTGCATAGGCGTAGATGGTTTTCATGTTTTCTTCCGCAAATGCGGCAACCTGGTTCTGCTCCATAGGGTTCCTTTCTCCCGTTGATGCTCTGTGTATGACCGTATTCAGGTTACAGGGGAAGAGGCTGTCAAAACAGTCGGAATATGCGCATATTCTGATCCCATGAGCGGCGCTTTCTGATCCGCTCATCTATATAGTACCCGCAACCCGGCGGCGGTGAAAGGATTTTCGCAAATTATTTTTTATCTTTTGCTTTACTCATAATCTGGTCGATTTGGCGCAGTTCTTCCGGGGTGCTGTATTTGCGGATGGCGGCCACCGCGATCTGCAGTTCCTTTGGGGTGAAAGTCAGCCCTTTTTGCTTGGCCTGAGCCATCATGGGCATCAGGAAGGACATCATTTCCTTCTGGGATTTGCCCTGTCCCTGCTGGTAGAGTTGGGAGAGAAAAGCGAGTTTTTCTCTCGGGATACCCTGGACGGAAGGATCTTCCATCCAGTTGGGGATGTCAGTGGTTGGTTCCATATTTGTTCCTCCAATTTTAGTTCCGCATATCTCCTTCCGGCGCACAGCCCATGTGATCCATATAAGGCCGCAGAGCGTCCCTATATGGATCAGAGCGCCTGCAGGAGATATGCTGTTTGAAGATCTACAGATCTTCGGTTCCGCATATCTCTGCTAGGGGGTGTTGTCCGGGGGCGGGGGGTCCGCAGGCGGGGAATCTCCGGGCTGCATCATGCTCATCATGGACATAAGCTGGGATATGTCAGGCATACCGCCTCCAAACAGACCTCCCAGCCCTGCCGACATCAGATCAGGGTTTATGCCGCCTGCGGCTCCGTCACCGCCTTCGCTCCCGGCAGCTTCCGCCCCGGGAAAGGACATCCCTTCCGGAAACATATCCTGGAACATTTTTACCATCTCCATCATTTCCTGATAATGACTCATGGCCTGGAACATGGAGGAAAACTGGTTAAGCTGGTTCCGCTCCCTGGGGCTGCAATAGGGAGTGACTTCCTGACAGAGTCTGCCAGCGTCCAGAGGGCCCTCCTGCGGCATGGGAGAGACAGTAAGCTGCGGGGAACGCTGAAACAGTTCCAGGGTATATTTCAATTCCAGGAACTTGATATAGATTGCAAGCTGCCGCTGCATAGGGCTGTCCACATAAGAAATTAAAACTTTTAACTTCTGGATTTGATTGTTGGTAAATAAGGCGTCAAAGGCGGTCACTTTATCCATCGTTTCCTCTTCCCCGCATATCACAGGAGGCCCTGCGATATTGCGCTAATGCGTATTGAAGCCCGGCCCGGGCTATCGTTCTGCCTGCGGTATTTCCCCCATGCATATATGAATGCGGAACATTCCGACTTGTTTCACGGCAAGCAGGCCCCTCGAAAGGGACCCGCCTCCTGAGTCGTTTCTTAGCAGTTATTGCAGCCGCAGCCGTTATTGCAGCCACAGCCATTGTTGCAGCCGCAGCCATTGCTGAAGCCGCTGCCGCCGCAGAAGCAGGACAGCAGCAGAATCCAGATCAGCCATTCGCAGCCGTTATTATTGTTGTCGCAGCCACAGCCGCAGCCGTTGTTGCCAAAGCCGATGCCGTTTCCGTTTCCGCAGAATAATAAGAGCAGGATGATCCAGCAGCAGTTGCCGCCGCCAAACAGGCTGTTGCCGCAGCCGCAGCCACAGCCGTTATTGCAGCTATTGGTGGAGCAGCCGCAGTTAGTAGCAGTTAAGTCACTCATAATAGTGCCTCCATGTTTTTTTATAGTGTATTGTATGCGCATGGGCCTGTCAAAGTTTCATACGAAAACGGCTCAGGTCAATAATTTTTCAGGCGAACCATGTCGGACGAGAGGGAATTGCCACGAAATATATAACAGACGGTTATGAAAAATATAAATAATATGTATTTGAAGAATAGCTGAGATTATGATATACTGTTTAGAAAAAATAGTCCTTACTGCCGTGAGGGAAGATGCGGGACTTAAAGACAGCAGATTCCCGGAAGGCGCACTGATCCGAATGCGGACGCTGCAGCGGCCGTATGCGGATCAAGGGAAATGTGTGCCGTGAGGGAAGATGCGGGACTTAAATAGGAGGAGACCATGGAACTGAAGATTACCTGCATCCCAGGCGATGGGATCGGCCCGGAAATTGTGGCGGAAGCCAGAAAAGTGCTTGAAAAGGTGGCGCGGAAGTATGGCCACACCATGAATTTCACGGATATACTGATGGGGGGCGCATCCATAGACGTGCACGGCGTACCCCTGACGGAGGAGGCAGTGGCGGCGGCCAGGGCGGCGGACGCGGTGCTGATGGGTTCCATCGGAGGCAACACTACTACCTCTCCCTGGTACAAACTGCCCCCCAATCTGCGTCCGGAGGCAGGGCTGCTGAAAATCCGTAAAGAACTGAACCTTTTTGCCAACCTGCGCCCGGCGGTGCTCTATGACGAACTGGCGGCGGCCTGCCCTCTGAAGGAGGAGATCAGCAGAGCGGGTTTTGACATGATGATCATGCGGGAACTCACCGGGGGGCTGTATTTTGGCGAGCGCAGTACCGTGGAGGAAAATGGTGTGCGCAGGGCCGTTGATACCTTGACTTACGATGAGAACGAGATCCGGCGGATCGCCATCAAGGGTTTTGATATTGCCATGAAACGCCGCAAAAAAGTAACCAGTGTGGACAAGGCCAATGTGCTGGATTCCTCCCGGCTTTGGAGGGCTGTGGTGGAAGAGGTGGCAAAGGACTACCCGGAAGTGACGCTGGAGCACATGCTGGTGGACAACTGCGCCATGCAGCTTGTGAAAGACCCCGCCCAGTTTGATGTAATTCTCACGGAGAACATGTTTGGAGATATTTTATCCGATGAGGCCAGTATGGTAACGGGTTCCATCGGCATGCTGGCCAGCGCCAGCTTAAACGACACGAAGTTTGGCCTGTATGAGCCCAGCGGCGGTTCTGCCCCGGATATTTCGGGTAAGGGCATCGCCAACCCCATCGCCACGATTCTCAGCGCTGCCATGATGCTGCGGTACTCCTTTGATCTGGACAGGGAGGCCGATGCGGTGGAGGCGGCGGTTAAGCAGGTGCTGGCTGAAGGATACAGGACCATTGACATCATGCCCCAGAAGGGCGAGAGCCCTGTGGGGAACATAACCCAGGTGGGCACTGCCCAAATGGGCGATTTGATAGCGGAGAGAATATAGAAACGGCAAATATGTATTCGCCGCATTATCCTGCAAAAAGAGAGTAACGGGTCAAGTGTAAGGAATATACCCGGTGTATATAAGGAAGAGGATCCTATAATTCGGTTTGTTCAGATGAGGAGGAAAGGGATATGATGACAAGCGACAACGCCAGGGCCGGCATGCAGCAGGCACCGGCCAGAAGTCTTTTTAATGCCCTGGGTTTTACCCAGGAGGAGATGAAGAAACCCATGGTGGGCATCGTCAGTTCTTACAATGAGATTGTGCCCGGCCACATGAATATTGACAAGATCGTGGATGCCGTGAAGCTGGGAGTAGCGGAAGCGGGCGGTGTACCCGTGGTGTTTCCTGCCATTGCTGTCTGTGACGGCATCGCCATGGGCCATATCGGCATGAAGTACTCCCTGGTGACCCGGGATCTGATTGCGGATTCCACCGAATGTATGGCCATTGCTCACCAGTTTGACGCTCTGGTGATGGTTCCCAACTGTGATAAGAATGTGCCGGGCCTGCTGATGGCGGCGGCCAGGCTGAATCTTCCCACGGTGTTTGTGTCCGGCGGTCCCATGCTGGCGGGACATGTGAAGGGGCAGAAGAGAAGCCTGTCCTCCATGTTCGAAGCGGTGGGTTCCTATGCGGCGGGCGCCATGACAGAGGAGGATGTGTGCGAGTTTGAAAACAAGGTTTGTCCCACCTGCGGTTCCTGCTCCGGCATGTACACCGCCAATTCCATGAATTGCCTGACGGAAGCCCTGGGCATGGGCCTGGCGGGCAATGGTACCATCCCTGCGGTGTATTCCGAGCGCATCAAGCTGGCGAAGCATGCGGGTATGGCGGTGATGGAACTGCTGCGGCAGAATATCCGGGCCAGGGATATTATGACCAAAGAGGCTGTTCTGAATGCGCTGACTGTGGATATGGCACTGGGATGCTCCACCAACTCCATGCTGCATCTGCCCGCCATCGCCCATGAGATCGGCTTTGATTTTGACATCAGTTTTGCCAATCCCATAAGTGAAAAAACTCCTAACCTGTGCCATCTGGCTCCGGCAGGTCCCACCTATATGGAGGACTTAAACGAGGCAGGAGGCGTGTACGCGGTGATGAAGGAACTGGCGGATATTGGCCTGCTCCACACGGACTGCATGACCGTCACGGGCAGAACCATGGGGGAAAACATCGCCGGTGCGGTGAACCGTAACCCGGAAGTCATCCGCCCTGTGGAAAATCCCTACAGCAAAACCGGCGGTCTGGCTGTCCTGAAAGGCAATCTGGCCCCGGACGGCTCCGTGGTGAAGCGCTCTGCCGTGGTGGAGGAGATGATGGTACACGAGGGCCCGGCCAGGGTCTTTGACTGTGAGGAAGATGCCATTGCCGCCATCAAGGGGGGCAGGATCGTGGCAGGAGATGTGGTGGTGATCCGCTATGAAGGTCCCAAGGGCGGTCCCGGGATGCGGGAGATGCTCAATCCTACTTCCGCCATCGCGGGTATGGGACTGGGGTCCAGCGTGGCACTGATCACAGACGGCCGCTTTTCCGGTGCGTCCAGAGGTGCGTCCATCGGCCATGTTTCCCCGGAGGCGGCGGTGGGTGGACCCATTGCCCTGGTGGAGGAGGGGGATATCATCAGCATTGATATTCCCGGCCTGAAGCTGGAAGTCAGGATATCCGAGGAGGAGATGGCCGCCAGAAAGGCAAAATGGCAGCCCAGGCCGCCCAAGGTGACCACCGGCTATCTGGCCCGTTATGAAAAGATGGTGACCAGCGGCAACAGGGGAGCTATTCTGGAACTCGGTTAGAACAATCAAACAGGAAACATACAATAAAGGAGCGGAGAACATGCAGTTGACAGGTTCGGAAATCGTAATCGAATGTCTCAAGGAACAGGGCGTGGACACGGTGTTCGGCTATCCCGGCGGCACGATCCTGAATATCTATGATGCTTTATATAAACACAGCAATGAGATCCGCCATGTGCTGACCAGCCATGAGCAGGGCGCGGCCCATGCGGCGGACGGCTATGCCAGGGCCACGGGCAAAGTGGGTGTCTGTATGGCTACCAGCGGGCCCGGCGCCACCAATCTGGTGACAGGCATCGCCACGGCCTACATGGATTCCGTGCCCATGGTGGCCATCACCGCCAATGTGAACCTGCCCCTGCTGGGCAAGGACACGTTTCAGGAGGTGGATATCGCCGGGGTGACCATGCCCATCACCAAACACGGATACATCGTTAAAAATGTGGAGATTCTTGCGGACACTCTGCGCAAGGCGTTCCATATCGCCCGGAGCGGCCGTCCCGGCCCGGTGCTGGTGGATATCACCAAGGACGTGACGGCGGCGCTGTGCGAATATACCCCGGAGAAGCCCCGGGAGATGGAGCGGGAGAATCTGTTTACATCGGAGCAGATTCAACAGGTGGTGGAACTGATCGGCAAGTCCAGACGCCCCTATATCTATCTGGGCGGCGGAGCGGTGATCTCCGGCGCTTCCCAGGAGGCGGCCCGCTTTGCGGAACTGGTGGACGCTCCGGTTTGCGATACTCTCATGGGCAAGGGCGCTTTTGACGGCAACAGTCCCCGCTATACAGGCATGATCGGTATGCATGGCACCAAGACTTCCAACCTGGGAGTGAGTCAGTGTGATCTGCTGATTGCTCTTGGAGCCCGTTTTTCCGACCGGGTGACGGGTAATCCCAAAAAGTTTGCGGAGGAGGCAAAAATCATCCACATCGACATAGACGCGGCGGAGATCAATAAGAACATACGGGTGGATGCCTCCCTGATCGGAGACTTGAAGGATGTGCTGGCTGCCGTCAATGAAAAGCTGGAACCCCAGTCTCATAAAGAGTGGATGAAACGGATCCAGGACCTGAAGGACAAATATCCTCTGAAATATGACAAAGAAAAACTTTCCTGTCCTTATGTGATAGAGGAGATTGACCGGATCACCAAAGGCGAAGCCATCATCACCACAGATGTGGGCCAGCACCAGATGTGGGCTGCTCAGTATTATCGCTACACCCAGCCCCGTACCTTTCTTTCCTCCGGCGGTCTGGGGACCATGGGCTACGGTCTGGGAGCCTGCATCGGCGCCCAGGTGGGACAGCCTGATAAAATCTGCGTCAATATCGCCGGCGATGGATGCTTCCGCATGAATATGAATGAACTGGCCACCGCCAGCCGTTACAATATTCCCATCATCCAGGTGGTAATCAACAACCATGTGCTGGGAATGGTGCGCCAATGGCAGACATTGTTTTACGGCAAGAGATATTCCCAGACGGTGCTGAACGATAAGGTGGATTTCTGCAAGGTGGCGGAGGGGCTGGGCTGCAGCGCAATCCGGGTGACTTCCCGGGAGGAACTGGCTCCCGCGCTGGAGAAGGCGCTGGCGCTGAAAGCCCCGGTGTTGATTGAGTGTGTGATACCGGAGGACGATAAAGTATTCCCCATGGTGCCCGCCGGTGCGCCCATCAGCGAGGTGTTTGACGGGGATGATCTGTAAGGCGGCCTCTTTCGGATGCTTGGAAAAGCACTGAAAGGATGAATGCCGCATACTAAATAAGGAATAAACTGTGTATCCCGGACTGACAGGGATATACAGGCAGGAATGCCGTGCAGGTTTTGAGTGGCACGGCGTGATGGTGGTTTACAATGAAAAAGATGCTTCGCATATGCCTGCTGACAATTCTCTGCATGACCTTTGTAACATTGGGCGGTTTTCTGGCTCTAACCTGGTATTACGGCAGGACCTTTGTGGTAAATACCTGGATTAACGGCATATACTGTACCGGCATGACGGTGGAAGAAGTGAACGGTGAACTGGTTCGGTCCGTGGAGATTCCGGAACTGGCCATTATAGACGGGCAGGGGCAGTGTTGGATACTGGATTTGTCCCTGGCAGACTACCGGGTGGATTATACGGAGAGTCTGCAGGCCTATCTCAGACACAGGGGCCGGACCTCCTGGCTGAACCCGGAGGAGGAGGCGGAGCAGCATCTGTTTCCGCGAACCGACTGGGATCGGGAGAAACTGAGAGAGATGGTGGCAGGCATGGATTGGGTGCAGGCCGCCCAGAATCAAAGTGCGGCGGTGGAGATCCGGCCGGGAGAGGAGGGGGCGGCCCCCTATGTCCTCTATGATGGGAAAAGCAACCGGTTGGATGTGGAGCGGCTCTGCGATTATGTACAGCAGTGCGTGGAGAAGGGGATCTATGAAGTGCGGGTGGAGCAGGGAGATTGCTACACAAAGCTGGAGGATACGGCGGAGGATGTCTTGCAGAGACAGCGTTTTGCCGAATTGCAGTCCTTTTGCCAAAGCAATCTGATCTATGACATGGGGGCGGAGCAGATTGAACTGACGCCGGAGATTATGGCTTCCTTCCTGCGGAAAGACAGCGCCGGGTGTCCGATTTGGGACCAGGAGGAACTTCTGGTCAGCGCCGGCCAGGTAAAAGAGTGGGTGGAGCAGTTGGCAGAGCAGTATGATACGGTGGATACCACCAGGGAATTCCAGACCACGGAAGGCCGGGTGGTACAGGTGGCCTACAAGACTTATGGGACCCGCCTGGATGTGGAAACGGAAGTGGAATTCCTCACGGAGGAACTGCTCTATGAGAGGGAAGAGCCCCTGGTGCATAAGCCCGCCTATCTGCAGGAAGGGTTTTGCAGAGGCCTGGATGATCTCGGGGATACCTATATCGAGGTGGACATGGGTCAACAGCGCATGTATTATTATCAGGAAGGGGAATGCCTGATCTCTGTGGATGTGGTTACCGGCAACGCCCGCCGGGGATGGGATACTCCCGAGGGAATCAATTATGTCTACAATAAGCAGAAGAACCGGATTCTGCGGGGAGAGGATTATGCCACTCCCGTAAAGTTCTGGATGCCGGTGGTGGGCAATGTGGGGATACACGACGCCGACTGGCGCAAAGAGTTTGGCGGGGAGATTTACAAAACCAACGGTTCCCACGGCTGTATCAACACGCCCCCCAAAGTTATGACCCAACTGTACGAATTGGTGGAGATGGGTACACCAGTTGTGATGTTTTACTGAGACTTAGGTTTTTTTCCCGGGTCGGCGGCGAAAGGTTGATATTTTAACAAAGTAGTTGACTAAAGCGGGATTTGGATATAAAATAAGTGAAACATATGGGACGGCAGATAATGGGCAGCATTTGGCCCGGCAATCTGCGGGACTCAGATTAAGGAGGAAGAGGTAGTGGCAAGAGTTTATAATTTTTCGGCGGGCCCTGCGGTTTTGCCCGAGGAGGTACTGAAAGAGGCGGCAGAGGAGATGTTGGACTACCGGGGAACCGGTATGTCCGTGATGGAGATGAGCCATCGCTCCAAGGCTTATGAGACGATTATCAAGGAGGCGGAGGCGGATCTTCGGGAACTGATGAACATTCCCGACAACTATAAGGTGCTGTTTTTGCAGGGCGGTGCCAGCCAGCAGTTCGCCATGATTCCCATGAACCTGATGAAAAACAGGGTGGCCGACTATATCGTGACCGGTCAGTGGGCCAAGAAGGCTTACCAGGAAGCCTGCCTTTATGGCAAGGCCAATAAGATTGCCTCATCCGAGGACCAGACCTTTTCCTACATACCCGATTGCTCCGACCTGCCTGTCAGCGAGGATGCGGATTATGTGTATATCTGTGAAAACAACACCATCTATGGAACCAAGTTCAAGACGCTTCCCAATACCAAGGGCAAGACTCTGGTGGCGGATGTGTCGAGCTGCTTTCTGTCCGAGCCTGTGGATGTGACCAAATACGGCGTGATCTACGGCGGCGTGCAGAAGAACATCGGTCCTGCGGGGGTGGTCATCGTGATCATCCGGGAGGATTTGATTACCGAGGATGTGCTGCCGGGTACGCCCACCATGCTGCAGTATAAAATCCATGCGGACAATGACTCCCTGTACAACACTCCTCCTGCCTACGGTATCTATATCTGCGGCAAGGTGTTCAAGTGGATCAGGAAACAGGGAGGCCTGGAGGCCATGAAGGCCTACAATGAGAAAAAGGCGGCCATTCTGTATGATTTCCTGGATCAGAGCAAACTCTTCAGGGGCACGGTGCGCAAGGAGGATCGCTCCCTGATGAATGTGCCTTTTGTCACAGGCAACGAGGAGTTGGACGCGAAATTTGTCAAGGAGGCCAAGGCAGCAGGCTTTGAAAACCTCAAGGGCCACAGAAGTGTGGGCGGTATGAGAGCTTCCATCTACAATGCCATGCCCATGGAGGGTGTGGAGAAGCTGGTGGAGTTTATGAAAAAGTTTGAGGAGGAGAATGCCTGATGTATCAGATTAATTGCCTGAATCCCATTGCGGATGTGGGATTGAAGAATTTTAGCGATAAATATCAAATTACGGCGGATGTACAGGAGGCTGACGGCATTCTGGTGCGCAGCGCTTCCATGCATGAGATGGAGATACCCGCAGGGCTGCTGGCAGTGGCCCGTGCCGGCGCAGGGGTGAATAATATCCCGCTGGACAAATGTGCGGAAAAGGGCGTGGTGGTATTCAATACCCCCGGCGCCAACGCCAACGGCGTGAAGGAACTGGTGCTGGCCGGAATGCTGCTGGCAGCCCGGGATGTGATCGGCGGCATCGACTGGGTCAGGGCTTCCGCGGACAATGGGGACATTGCCAAGGCGGCGGAGAAGGAGAAGAAGAACTTTGCCGGGACAGAAATCATGGGCAAAAAGCTGGGCGTTATCGGCTTGGGGGCCATCGGTGTGAAAGTGGCCAACGCCGCCGTGTCTCTGGGAATGGATGTATACGGCTATGATCCCTACCTGTCCGTGAACGCCGCCTGGAATCTGAGCCGTTCCGTGAAGCATGTGCTGAATGTGGACGATATCTATGCGGACTGTGACTATATCACCATCCATGTGCCCCTGCTGGATTCCACCAAGGGCATGATCAATGCGGTATCCATCGCCAAGATGAAGGAGGGCGTGGTATTGCTGAACTTTGCCAGAGATCTTCTGGCCAACGAAAAAGATGTGCTGGAGGGTCTGCAGAGCGGCAAGATTGCCCGCTATGTGTCCGATTTTCCCAATCCCACCACGGCAGGCCAGAAGGGATGTATTGTGATTCCTCATCTGGGCGCCAGCACCGAGGAATCCGAGGACAACTGCGCCGTGATGGCCGTGGAAGAGATCATGGATTATCTGGAAAACGGCAATATCCGCAACAGCGTAAACTATCCGGCCTGCGACATGGGCATCTGCTCCAAGGCAGGGCGCGTGGCCATTTTCCACAAGAACATCCCCAACCTGATCACCCAGTTTACCGCCGCGTTCGGTGTGAAGGGCATCAATATCAGCGATATGACCAACAAGTCCAGGGGCGAGGTGGCTTACACCATGATTGATGTGGAGAGCGCGCCCACAGCGGAGATCATCGAGGCGCTGGAGAAGATTGACGGCGTGTTCCGGGTGAGAGTTGTGAAATAAAGGCTGATTCGGAGGAGCCCGAAGGAAAATATATAGAGCCATAAAAACAGCTGTATAAAAGAGATTTATACTCTTTTAGGCAGCTGTTTTTATTTGTCTCAAAATACATACATAATATTCCGTCAATTTGCACAACTAACTTGACATAAATTCCTTGACAACATAAAATGAAATTGTCAACATTTTTTACTTTGCGTAGGAGGAAACAATGAGAAAGCGACGGGGCAATTTCTGGCAAAAAGCCATGGCAGTGCTGCTTGCGGCAGTTCTTTGTGCAGGATTGACGGCGGGAACAGGGGCTGTGGATGCGTGGGCGGCTGAGGAGACGCAGACTGCCTGGTTTAGAGCGGCATTCCCGGACTATATAGGAACGCCTACAGGAATTTTCACGGTCTATTTGACAGATGACAATAACAAGATCTATAATCCGAAGGAGGGCGTTCAGGACGGCATAGTGTCTTATGCGGTGACGGGATTGCCCCGCAACCATAATTACTACTGGCTTGTGGATGGAAATAGGGCGGCTTCCTTTAACAATAATGAGCCCGCATACACGATAGAAAAAACTTATTACTCCGTCAATTATATGGATGGCAACAGCCTCCTGAATAAAAAATACGTTGAATTTGACACAAAAGCGATCCGGCCAGTTCCTGACCCCACAAAGCCGGGGTACACTTTTGCGGGCTGGAGAACGGTCTATGGCGGGAAGGAAGAATTTCTGTTTGACTCCAGAAATATCACGGATACAACCAATATATATGCTGCATGGAGGAGGGAGGCTACCAATTCCGCTCTGGATACCGAACTGCGGAATGCGCTTGTCAGCCTTGCTGTGACAAACAGTACCACAGAAGAGGACGTGAGAAAAGAAATAAAAGCACGGATTGACAGTTCTTTTGATATAGATTCCACAGTGACGGTCACGGTTTTTGAACCAGTCTATGCCGTCAGCGGGATGGCAGGTACGCTTAAACTGGATGTGTCTGTTATATATAACGAACGTTCGGCCCGGAAGGAAATTACCAAGACGATCCCCATGCTTCCCACCCTGGGGGAAAGGGGCTGGTCCCTGGACAGTGCGGGGGTATTGGTTATCATCAGCCAGGCGGGGATGGAGGACTGGGCTATTAACGGAAAAACAGACAATAAGGAACTGGTGAAGGAAGTTCAGATTATGGACGGCGTAATCCGGATCCCGGACAATGCTTTTAGCGGCTGCGGCGGACTGGGGGCTGTCAGCATCCCGGAATCCGTGACGGAAATAGGGAATTCAGCATTTGCGGGAGCCTCTTCTCTGGGAGGAATCACCTTGCCGTCCAATTTGCAGAGCATAGAAAATGGTGCGTTTTCCGGCTGTACCTCCCTGGAAAAAGTGGTGATGCAGGGGAGCACGCCTCCGGCCATGGGATCTTCGGTTTTTGATGATTGTAAGTTTACCACAGATTCTACGGGCACGGGCGGCATCATAGTGCCCCAGGGCAGCGGGGACGCATATAAGAATCTGGGAGGCGTATTTGGTACACATGTCAAGGAGGAGGCGGAAGCGGGGATTACGGAGGAAACTCTGGGAGACAGGCTTCAGAAAATCCTCGACAATCTGTCTGTATCAAACAGTACCACCCGGGAAGAAGTCAGGGATCAGGTGAAACGTTCTCTGGATGGGTTTTTACAGATAGATTCCGTTATAACGGTTTCTTCTTTTAACCTTGTGTATGCAACCTTTGAGAATGAAGGGTTCCTGGAACTTACCGTGTCTGCCGGAAGCGGAAATGTCCTTGCGGAAAGGAGCGCCAGAATTCCCATTTCCAGGCTGCCTCTGCCTCCCCAGGACAAGGGCTGGACGCTGGACAGTGCCGGAAACCTGATCATCACCGGTCAGGCCGGGATGGAGAACTGGGTACAGAACGGAAGGGGAGAGAGCAATCTCTCGGATGTGAAACATGTGCTGATTCAGGATGGGGTCATTACCATTCCGCCCCATGCCTTTTCCGGCTGCGACAATCTGGGCTCCGTTTCCGTTCCCGGCACAGTGACAGATATAGGAGATTCCGCATTTGCGGGAGCAGTGTCCCTGGAGAAAGTGGAGATGCAGGGCGTTACGCCGCCTGCTGTAGGGTCCGGCGTGTTTGACGACTGCAAATTTGTGACGGATTCCGTGGGGGGAATTCTGGTGCCGTCGGGAAGCGGGGATGCATATAAGCAGGGACTGGGGGGAACTTTGGGCGCATTTGTCACGGAGGGCTCTCTCACTGTTACGGGGGAGGCTCTGCAAAATAAGCTGCAGCAGATTCTTGCAAATCTGTCCGTATCCAATGATACCACAATGGAAGAAGTCAGAATCACGATAAAGAAGGAGATAGACAAATATTTTCAGATTGATTCTACCATAACGGTGGCGGGTTTTACCCTGGAAGCGGCGACCACGGAAGGGAAAGGTTTCCTTAAGCTGGCGGTGGTGGCAGGACATGGGGGCTTTTCCGTCTCGGCGGAGGAAGCAGTCCCTATTCCTCAGCTTCCTCCGCTGCCGGACAGGGGATGGACTCTGGACCAGGCCGGGAATCTGACCATCGCCAGTCAGGCGGGCATGGAGGATTGGGCGCAAAACGGCAGGGCGGAAGGGAACTTTCCGAAGGTGAAAAATATTCTGATCGGGAGTGGCGTTACGGCAGTCCCGGAGGATGCGTTCAGCGGCTGCGCAGATCTGGTGGCCGTTGTTCTTCCGGATACGGTGGTCAGTATAGGGAACCGGGCCTTTGCCAACGCGTTCTCCCTGGGAGAGATTACTCTTCCCCCTGGTCTGCAGGGCATTGGGGACAGTGCGTTCATGAACTGCGGCAATCTGGGGAAAGTGGTGATGCAGGGAACAACGCCGCCCTCCCTTGGCTCTGCCGTCTTTGACCAGTGTAAATTTGTGACAGACGATTCCAAGGGGATCGTGGTTCCCAACGGCAGCGAGGATGTATATAAGGCGGCGTGGGGAGTGCTGGGAGATTTTATTCTGGAGAAACACACCCATAGCTTTGGTGCAGACTGGAAATATGATGGGATGTATCACTGGCACGAATGTGCCTGCGGCGGAAAAGGGGATGTGTCGGCTCACGGTTGGGGAAATGGAGTAATATTGAAAGCTCCCACTGCCACGGAAGCAGGTATCATGGGATATAGCTGCCCTGGGTGTCAGGCCGCAAAGACAGAATCTATTCCTGCCACAGAAACGTCGACGCCTGGAGGAGATTCATCGGTTACGGGAAACAATCCTGGAGGAGATTCATCGGTTACAGGGAACAATCCGGGGGGTGATTCATCGGTCACAGGGAACAATCCGGGGGGCGATTCATCGGTCACGGGGAACAATCCGGGGGGTGATCCTTCCGGCCCCGGCAATGATAATTCGGGTGGGAATAATGCCGGAGGGGCTCCTGGGAACGGTACAGGGGTTCCCGGAGAAGGCAGTTCTGGCGGGAACATTCTGCCGCAGACGGAGAACGGCGCCGATTGGCTTCTGCAGAATCTTCTCACCGCAGACAACCGCAAGGACAGGGAACCCAGGACCGCCGATGGGGTTCCGCTGGAAATGTATGCGACTATCGCCATGATTGCAGGATTTTTCTATCTGATACTCCTGTTTCTGGACAGATATGATATAACAGAAGAGGAGAGAAGGGAGTCTCTGGCCCGTCTGGTGAGATGGGCAAAGCGAGGCGGATGGCTCCGCAGGCTGCCGGTGATGGCAGCGCTTTACACTATGCGGCTCTACTATCGAGTGATCGGCGGGCAGGCCTCAAAGGGAAGGAAGATCTGAGCAAAAGCATAACTGTGTTCCTGGCCGGGAAAGCCTCCCGGCGGGAACGCTGTTTTACAGGCAGCCCGCCTGCTAACGAATCAGGATGGGCATGCCGTTTCCGCCATTCAGGTCCTGAAGTTCCTCCGTAAGTTTCTGCTGGGTGGCGCAGGAAGCTTCGGACTGGATATCCATATACAGGATAAACATGTCCTCCAGCGCCATCTGCTTCTCATCGGCGATTTCCTGCAGTATCGGTTTAAGCTTCTCAATCTGTGCGGAAACCTGCACTTTCTGGGGATCAATATCCCCCATTACCTGTTCTGCGTAATCATTGATTCTCTTTAAAATAGCACGATTTTCGTCTGTCATTTTCCATCACTCCTCACAAATTTTTTTTCTATTATACCACTTTAACGCTTGTGGTGCATAGTTATTTTTGGTATGATAAAAAGAAAATGGAGGAAAACCATGGCAGATATCAGACCATTTCAGGCATACAGGCCGGCGGCGGGACTTGAATCGGAGATTGCGGCGCTGCCCTATGATGTATATAACAGAGAGGAAGCGGCGGAGGAGGTGAAAAAACACCCCGGCTCTTTTTTAGCCATTGACCGCGCAGAGACGCAGTTTGCTCCGGAGGTGGATACCTATGCGGACTGCGTCTATGAGAAAGCCCACGATCTGTTGTGGCAGTGGATTCGGGAAGGCCGTTTTGTCCGGGAGGACAAGCCCTGCTATTATATCTATGAACAGGTTATGGAGGGGAGGAGCCAGAAAGGCATAGTGGCCTGCGCCTCCATTGATGATTATCAGAATCAGGTGATTAAGAAACATGAGAATACCCGGGCGGACAAGGAGCAGGACAGAATCCGCCATGTGGATGTCTGCGAGGCCCAGACGGGCCCCATCTTTCTGGCTTATCGCAGCCAGGCTCCGCTGCGGCAGGTGATCGACCGGGTGACGGCAGGGGAAGCCCTGTATGATTTCACTGCCCCGGACGGGATCACCCATCGGGTATGGGTGGTGTGGGAAGAGGAGCAGATGGGGATTATCCGGGATACTTTTGCCGGAATGGAACAGATCTATATTGCGGACGGACATCACCGCTGCGCCTCTGCCGTGAAGGTGGGTCTGCGGCGCCGGGAGAACAATTCCGCACACACCGGGGAGGAGGAATATAATTTCTTTCTGTCGGTACTGTTTTCTGCGGAGGAACTTAAGATTCTGGACTATAACCGGGTGGTGAAAGACTTAAACGGGTATGAAAAGGATGCTTTTCTGGAGAAAATAGGGGAAAAATTCAGTGTGGAATGTCTGGGAGAAAAATCTTACAGGCCCCGGAAAAAATATGAGTATGGCATGTATCTGGAGGGAGAATGGTACCGCCTCACGGCCCATGAGGACATTCGAAGCAAGGATGCGGTGGAGGGACTGGACGTGTCCATCTTACAGGATCATCTGCTGGCTCCCGTTCTGGGCATCGGCGACCCCAAGACGGACAGACGCATTGATTTCGTGGGAGGGATCCGCGGCCTGGAGGAACTGGAGAGACGGGTGCGGACGGACATGCAGGTGGCGTTTGCCCTGTATCCCACGTCCATCTATGAACTTTTTGACGTGGCAGACGCCGGCAGATTAATGCCCCCTAAGTCCACCTGGTTTGAACCTAAGCTGAGGAGCGGGCTGTTTATACATACCCTGTAAGCCCCCGCGTCCCGGGAGGGGAACCGGGCGTGCCCGGGAAACTGTCCGAGGCGGGGTTCTTGTGAAATCACAGGCAGACAGGATACGGAGAAGTGAAATATGAGTTTCCGGCGGCAGTATGGCATCCGCAGTATGAGGGAACAATGGAGAATATAGAAAAAGCCATACAGAAAGAGGCGACTATGGACAATAAGCTGTATAAACTGATGAACTGGCCGGGGATTGAGGAGATCGTCTACTCCGAATGCGACCATCCTCACGATTTGCTGGGTCCCCATAAGGCAGGCAGCCAGACACTGGTGCAGGCTTTTTACCCGGGAGCGGCGGAGATGACTCTCCGGCTGGTGAAAAGCGGCAGGGAGTATTCCATGGATATGGCGGACGAAGAAGGTTTCTTTGCCGTGTTGGTTCCCGAAAAAGAGATAGGGGCGTACTGCTATAAGGTGGTGGATAGGGACGGAAATACGGTTCAGGTACAGGATCCTTACCGCCATGGGCCCTTGATCACGAAAAAGGACACGGAAAAGTTTGACGCGGGCATCCATTACACCATTTACGAAAAACTGGGAGCCCATCCCTGTACCCTGGAGGGAGAGGAGGGAACCTATTTTGCCGTCTGGGCGCCCAATGCCATGCGGGTCAGCGTGGTGGGAGATTTCAACAGCTGGGACGGACGTGCCCATCAGATGCGCCGTCTTTGGGACAGCGGTATCTTTGAACTGTTCATCCCCCAGGTGAAGGAGGGCAGTCTTTACAAATTCGAGATAAAGGCCAGGGGCGGACTGACTTTTCTGAAAGCGGATCCCTATGGCAATGCCTCCCAGCTGCGGCCGGACAATGCTTCGGTGGTGACGGAACTGGGCCGCTTCAAGTGGGAGGACGAGGAGTTTGTGCAGGCCCGGGGGCAGTTCCAGGGCGGCAATGCTCCCATCAGTGTCTATGAGATGTACATGGGCTCCTTCCTGGATCCCCGGGAAGGCGAAACATATGCCAATTATCGGGAGATTGCGCCCAAAGTGGTGTCGTATGTAAAGGAAATGGGCTATACCCATGTGGAGTTGATGCCCGTCATGGAACATCCTTTTGACGGCTCCTGGGGCTACCAGGTGATCGGTTATTATGCCCCCACTTCCCGGTACGGCAGCCCGGAGGACTTCATGTATTTTGTGAACGAACTGCACAAGGCGGGCATCGGTGTGATCCTGGACTGGGTGCCGGCCCATTTCCCCAGGGATACCCACGGCCTGTCCGGCTTTGACGGCACCTGCCTGTATGAGCACCAGGACCCCCGACAGGGCTTCCATCCCCATTGGGGAACCCTGATCTACAATTACGGCAGGCCCCAGGTGTCCAATTATCTGATTGCCAATGCCCTGTTCTGGGTAGAGAAATTCCATGCGGACGGCATCCGCATGGACGCAGTGGCCAGCATGCTGTATCTGGACTATGGTAAAAATGACGGGGAGTGGGTGGCCAACATGTATGGGGGCAAGGAGAACCTGGAGGCCATGGAGATGATCAAGCACCTGAATTCCGTTCTGAAAAAGCGCAATCCCGGTGTGCTGTCCATTGCGGAGGAGAGTACCGCATTTCCGCTGATCACCGAGGATCTGGACAAAGGCGGTCTGGGATTTGATCTGAAGTGGAATATGGGTTATATGAATGATTATCTGGGGTATATCCGAATGGATCCCTATTTCCGCAGTCACCATCATGGAGAACTGACCTTCAGCATGATCTATGCCTACAGTGAGAAGTTCCAGCTGGTGTTCTCTCATGACGAGGTGGTGCACGGCAAGGCCACCATGGCAGGCAAGATGCCCGGCACCAGAGAGGAAAAGCTGGCCAATCTGCGGCTGACCTACGCCTATATGATGACCCATCCCGGCAAGAAGCTGTTGTTCATGGGCCAGGAACTGGGGGAATTTGACGAGTGGAACGAGAATCGCCGGGTGCAGTGGGAACTGCTGGAGGTGCCGGAGCACAAGGGCGTGGCGGAACTGTATAAGGATCTGAACCATTTGTACCGCAGGGAGACGGCGCTCCATGAACTGGACCAGGACCCTTCCGGTTTTGCCTGGCTCAATGCCATTTCCGGCAATGACTGCTATCTGAGTTTTCTTCGGAAGGGCAGTGATGCTGCCGATATGCTGCTGGTGGTGGCAAACTTTGCGGGCGTGGCCCAGGAAATCCGCACGGGCGTGCCTTTTGACGGCAAATATAAGGAAATATTTAATACGGACGAAACCATATACGGCGGCACAGGAGTGGTGAATAAGCGGGCTCTGGCGGCGGAGGATATGGAGTGGGACGAACAGGCCGTGTCCATCAGCGTGAAGCTGGCGCCTCTGTCTCTGAGTATTCTGCGTTTTGAGCCCTACTCCGAGGAGGAACTGAACCGGGTGATCGAGGAGCGGGTGCGCAGGAAGCTGGCGCTGATCAAGGAGAAAACCCCCAAGAAAGCCACGAAGCAGACTGCTGCCGGGAGTAAGAAAAGCGAAAAGAAGAGCGAAAAGAAGAGCGAAAAGAAGAGCGGGAAAGCCGTATCCCAATAGAAGGGAGTGTTTAGCCAATGCATTTGGAATGGATTGTCTCCTCAGCGTCCCAACAGACGCCGGTGCTGGATCCTAATGCCATAGAACAATTTATATCCGGCCTTCCGGAAAAAGCCCTGCGCATGGGTTTGCGTGTCCTGCTGGCCCTGGTGGTATTTCTGCTGGGGGTGCAGTTGATCAAGCTGGCCCGCAGGATTGTGAGAAGGTCCCTGGAGCGGGGCAAGGTGGATGTGGGAGTGAGGCAGTTTACCGACTCCTTTCTCAAGGCGGTGCTGTATATCCTACTGGTATTTATGATCGCCGGGGGATTTGGCGTGGACGCGGCCAGCGTGGTAGCCCTGCTGGGTTCTGCGGGCGTGGCCATCGGTCTGGCGGTGCAGGGAAGCCTGTCCAACCTGGCGGGAGGGGTGCTGATCCTGATTCTGAAACCCTTCCTGGTGGGGGACTATATCATTGAGGGAGGCGGCAAGGAGGGTACGGTGACGGAGATTCAGCTATTTTACACCAGGCTGCTGACCCCGGACAATCGGACCGTGATATTGCCCAACGGGGCTCTGGCCAACGGAAGCCTGGTGAATGTGACTGCGGACAAATACCGCCGGTGTGACATTTCCGTGGGCATTTCCTACCAATCCGATCTCCAGACGGCCCGGGAGGCCCTGATGGGAATGCTGGAAGCCGATCCGGCGGTGCTGAAAGACAGGGACATGCGGGTGGTGGTGGATGCGTTGGGGGAAAGCGCCATACAGTTGATCGTCCGCTGCTGGTTTACCAACGAGGAATACTGGGATGGGCGCTACCGCCTGACGGAGGGGATTAAAACCGTTCTGGACCAGGCCGGCATTCAGATTCCATATCCTCAGTTGGATGTTCATGTCCTGGGACATGAGGGAAATAAGGAATTGTAAACGGTTTTTTGGATGGACGGAAATTCGAGCAGGAGACTTGCAATATGCATTATGATTATCTGGTGGTGGGATCGGGCCTGTATGGCTCGGTCTTTGCCCATGAGGCCAAAGCCCGGGGCAAATCTGTGCTGGTGGTGGACAAGAGGCTCAATGTGGCGGGCAATATTTATACGGAAGAGGTGGAGGGAATTCCCGTACACAAATACGGCGCTCATATATTCCATACCAACAACAGGCGGGTATGGAATTATATTACCCGGTTTGCGCAGTTCAATCGCTTCACCAATTCCCCTATTGCCAATTACAAGGGGGAATTGTACTCCCTGCCCTTCAATATGTATACCTTTAACAAAATGTGGGGGGTGGCGACACCCCGGGAGGCGTCGGCCATAATCGAGCAGCAGAAGCGGGAGGCGGGCATCACCGAGCCTGGGAATCTGGAGGAACAGGCCATCTCCCTGGTGGGCCGGGATATTTTTGAGAAATTGATAAAGGGCTATACGGAGAAACAGTGGGGCCGGGACTGCAGGGAACTTCCCCCGTTTATTATCAGGCGGCTTCCGGTGCGGTTCACTTTTGACAACAATTATTTTGATGCCGCTTATCAGGGGATTCCTGTGGAGGGTTATACCAGGCTGGTGGAGAATCTGCTGGAGGGGATCGAGGTGCGTCTGAACATGGATTACCTGAAAGGCCGGGAAGAGTTGGATGATTTGGCGGACAAGGTGATCTATACCGGGCCCATAGACCAATTCTACGGCTACAGGCTGGGGGCGCTGGAGTACCGTTCCGTTCGCTTTGAGACGGAAGTGCTGGACATACCCAATTTCCAGGGCAACGCGGCGGTGAATTACACGGATCGGGAGACGCCTTGGACCCGGATCATCGAGCACAAGTGGTTTGTGTTCGGCAGGGACAAAGAGGGAAAAGAATTCCCGGGAACGGTAATCAGTCGGGAGTACAGTTCGGAGTGGAAACCGGGAGACGAACCCTATTATCCGGTGAACGATGAGAAAAACAGCGCATTGTATGAGGCATACAGAAAACTGGCTGACGGAGAGAAGAAGGTGTTTTTCGGCGGAAGGCTGGGAGAATACAAGTACTATGATATGGATGCAGTGATTTCGGCGGCACTGGAGTTCTGCGACAGAGAACTGCCGTAAGCAAACTCAGCAGTATGGATTGTTTCATCGGCGGAGCATTTAATCGGCTGATAGACTGCAATTCAATAGGAGAGAGACTATGATGCGGAATAATCGGCGAGTGGTCTCTCTTTTTTCGAAAACAAAGCGGTCGTTTGAACGTATAATATGAGACAAAAAAGAAGGTTATCAAGCTACTGAATAAATCAGCCGGTTTGATAACCTTCTTTATCAGCTGAAAATGGGACTCGAACCCACGACCCCTTCATTACGAGTGAAGTGCTCTACCAACTGAGCTATTTCAGCACTGAAATTTATTATATCGGGTAACAGGAAAAAATGCAACAGTTTTTTTCTTTTTTTGTATTGTTTTTTGGAGACAAAATGTAGGGCATTTGCTATAATATATTTGCTGTTTGCGGTTGAACAAACTTGTTTGCGCAGAGAGGTAAGAATTTGAGTATGGACATTGTTATAAGAGAGATTGAATGCAAAGATTATGTATCCGTAGCGGCAATTTGGCGTGATGTGCTGGGTATTTTGACAGCAACGGATGAGAATGTTATTGGAACATATGAAAAGATGAAGAACGACAATCGCTACTGCACATTTGTCGCCGATATAAACGGTGCGGTTGTTGGCTTTGCCACGATCGTTGAAACTTTAGCGATCGATCATCCCAATGGGTATATCAAGATGAATGGACTGGCCGTTTTGCCTGCGTTTCAACGCTGCGGGATCGGCACAATGCTGATGGGACATGTGGAGAAACTGGCGGAAGAGCGAAATGCTTCGGTTATTGGACTTGCGTCAGGTTTCCAGAGAACAGGTGCACATCGGTTTTATGAGCATCTGGGTTATCAAAAATTGTCGTTTTGGTTCCGCAAAAATATGGAGTAGCTTTTTACATATAGGGGGAAAAATGGACACGCTTTTAAGTTTTAAAGAAGCCCTCCCGGATCCTGTAGGCGCTGTGAATTACCCGGGGGAGGATTTCGAGGTAGAATTTGATGTTGTGACCCTGGCAGAGCCGTCTGCAGACGGCAGAGGGCGGGAGATTGCGGAGAATCTGGAGGAGATTGAAGGACGCATTGCAGCCGGCAAAGAGCGGGTTCGTGCATTGGACAGCGAGATAGACCGGCTTACCAACCATGCGGATGGTCTGGATTATATGGTGGCGGTGGCCAGCGGCATCATCGCAGGGGTAATCGACTCTGTGTGGGTAGGGGAATTTTCCATTGACAGAGCCAACTCCTGGGGGGACGAAAAGGTGAACCACTTTGTGGTGAAGGTGGCGCAGTCCAGGGGATACAAGGGAGAGGATCTGGAGGGAGCCATAAGATATCTAGAGGGGAACTATGGCCTGGCCAGCGACAGTATGACGCCGGATTTCGGCGGGGGCAGGCAGCATCATCTGAGGGATTTTTCTCATCATCCCACGCCCTGCGGCCTGTTGTTTTCCCTGCTGACACAGTTTACGGGAAAGGCGTATGGCACGGATACCAAGGGGATGTTCATGGTCTGTGAGATCGCGGACAGGCGCATGATCGGGAGAGATATTCCTCAAAAGATCCTGTTCGGAGTGGTGTATTGGGTTTTCCACATGGTGAGTGATATGGCGGGATCCAGTGCCAATGCCGGGGCCGGAACCGGGCTGCCGGGGCCGTTGGTCTCCATGCTCAAGGAACTGTCGGTGCTGCCGTTCTTTAAGAATATGGATATAAATGACATGCAGCTTTCTGTTTGGATATCCAAGCTGTTTAACGGTACGCTGCTGGCGAGGCGGGACGAGGCGGGGAAGATTACGGAAAAGGTGAAGTTTGATCTGCGGACAGAGATTGGTGTGGCTCATGAACTGGGGAGACAGGCCCTTCCTGTGGTTATAAACGAATGCATTGTGCGGGGATTTTATTTTATCCGACGGTTTTTCTTTGAACTGCGGGACAAAAAAGTCCGTGGTTTTAAGGATTTGGGGCAGATTGACTGGCAAAAAACGCTGCCCGCCGGAAACCGTACCATTGTCCGTATGCTTACCATCTCCACAGGCACTTTTACCGCCATAGATCTGGCTGACGCGGCAGTGCGTTCCGCAGTTAAATCCGGGGGAGTGGCGGCGCCCGCATTTCTGGCCAATATGGTCCTGCGGGTGAATTTTGTGGGTATTGGAAGATTTGTGGTGGCCCTGGGGACAGACGTGGGGATGGGGATCAGGCGCAGCAGGCTGAGAAACGAGAGAATACGCCTGCATACGGAACTGATTGCCTTGAGCAGCGCCAAAGTCTTTTATCGGCAGGCAGATATGTGGATAGCGGCGGAGAGCGCGGGGGCGGCTATAGAAAAAGCATATGACATGATGGAGAAAACCACGGCTTTCTGGATGGATTCCATGCGGGAGATGGAAGAAAATCTGGATAAAATAGGCCGGTATGTTCCGGAGGCCGGGAAGAAAAACGCCGGTCTGCTGGAGGAAATCGAGGATATCCTTACTTGGGGATAAGGCATGATACATACATATGGGAAAGGAGAAAACACGAAAATGGATGAATTACGGACTTTTGATGTGAAAGAGGAGGAGATTCCCTCTATTATTACTTCACAGTTCAAGGAGATTGCCGATTTGCAGAAGAGCGTGGAGCAGGCCATGAAAAAGGCCGAGGAGGCGAAGGAGTCAGCGGACAGGGCTTACAGCCACTCCGCCGGCCTGTTCCAGAAGCGCAATGCCATCGAATCCCTGCAGAGCGCGGCGGTGAACCTGGCCGATTCACAGGTCAGCGCGGCAGAGGCACAGAAGCTGTCCTTTGTGTATCAGGAGAAACTGGGAAAGATTACCCAATATTTGTTTGGTCTGGGTGTGGCTAATCTGGCGGCCAACCGTTCCGTGGTGCGGGAACTGGAACTGAAGCTGAAAGGGGCTTCGGAGAAGGAACTGGGCGATCTGGCAAGGCAGGAAATCGTCAATGTCATTAAACAGCTCAAGGCCCAGGAAGATATTATGAACAAGCAGAATGAACTTTCCCTGAAAATGAGGCAGCATGAGCAGAGACTGAGTCAGCAGGAGAACACAGAGAAGGAATATGGCAAGATGCTGGCGGAGAACGCAGAGCGGGATGCGGAGCAGGACCGTTTGATTGCGGAACAGGCGGCAAAGGACGCGGAACATGACCGGTTATTGGCGGAGAACGCGGAGCGGGATGCGGAACAGGACCGTCTGCTGGCAGAACAGGCGGCAAAGGATGCGGAACATGACCGTATGCTGGCAGAGCAGGCGGCAAAGGACGCGGAACACGACCGTCTGTTGGCGGAGAACGCGGAGCGGGATGCGGAGCAGGACCGTCTGATTGCGGAACAGGCGGCAAAGGATGCGGAACATGATCGGTTGTTGGCAGAGAACGCGGAGCGGGATGCGGAGCAGGACCGTCTGCTGGCGGAGCAGGCGGCAAAGGATGCGGAACATGATCGGTTGCTGGCGGAGAATGCCCAGAGGGACGAGGAACAGGACCGTCTGATCGCGGAACAGGCGGCGAAGGATCAGGAACACGACCGTTTGCTGGCGGAAAATGCCCGGAGGGATGCGGAGCAGGACCGCCTGATCGCAGAACAGGCGGCGAAGGACGCGGAGCACGATCGTCTGCTGGCGGAAAATGCCCGGAGGGATGCGGAACAGGACCGTCTGATCGCGGAACAGGCAGCGAAGGACGCGGAACACGACCGTCTGTTGGCGGAAAATGCCCGGAGGGATGCGGAACAGGATCGTATGATCTCGGAACAAGCGGCGAAGGACCGGGAACATGATCGTCTGATCGCGGAGAATGCCGCAGAAATTGCAGAGATCAGGAAAGCCCTTGAAGAGCTTCAGACAGAAAAAGAGAAACTGGAAAGACAGTTACAGGCGAAAACAGACAAGTCTGCAACGGTCATATCTTTTATTCTGGCAGCTGCCGGCATACTGGCGGCATGCATCCAATTTTTTCTCTGACTTTTTTACTTTACAGAGTTAAATGATTGAAGTATAATAGAGATGTTACGATTCACAGCGTATCCGGGGTTCTGCGTAAGCCAGGCCCCGGATATGCGGAAAAGAGGAAAGCATGAAACAGTTAATGTTAGGAAACAAGGCGTTGGCCCGGGGCCTCTATGAGGCGGGCTGCAGCGTGGTATCCAGTTATCCCGGTACGCCCAGCACGGAAGTGACCGAGGAAGCTGCCAAATATGAAGAGATTTATTGCGAATGGGCCCCCAACGAAAAAGTGGCCATGGAAGTGGCTTTCGGAGCCTGTCTGGCGGGCAGGAGAGCGTTCTGCGGCATGAAGCATGTGGGATTGAATGTGGCTGCGGATCCCCTTTTCACCTGCTCTTATACCGGCGTGAACGCGGGACTGGTAATCTGCGTGGCGGATGACGCGGGTATGCACTCTTCTCAAAACGAGCAGGACAGCCGGCATCATGCCATTGCTTCCAAGATTCCCATGCTGGAGCCTGCGGATTCCGATGAGGCGTACCGCTTTGCCAAGCTGGCTTTTGCCATCAGCGAAGAGTTCGACACACCGGTTATTATCAAGATGTGTACCAGAGTGGCCCACTCCCAGAGCATAGTGGACACCGGGGAGCGGGTGGTGCCGGATATAAAAACTTATGAGAAAAATATAGCCAAATATGTGATGATGCCCGGCAATGCCATCAAACGTCATCCCTTTGTGGAGGAGCGGACCCGCAGGCTTGCGGCCTACGGGGAGACGGCGGAGGTCAACCGGGTAGAGATGGGGGATACCGGTCTTGGAATCATCACTTCCTCCACCAGTTATCAGTATGTCAAGGAGGTATTTGGAGACAAAGCTTCCATCTTGAAAATCGGCCTGGTGAATCCTCTGCCCAGGCAGTTGTTTTTGGACTTTGCCGCCCGGGTGGATAAGCTGGCCATCGTGGAGGAACTGGATCCCATAATAGAGAACCATTGCAGGCAGTTGGGACTGGAAGTAACCGGTAAAGATCTGTTCCCCATGGAGGGCGAATACTCCCAGAACCTGGTGGCGGAGAAACTGGGTGTATCCCTGTCCTCGGTCAAAAGCCTGGAAGAGACTCTGCCCGGCAGACCGCCGGTCATGTGTTCCGGCTGTCCTCACAGGGGACTGTTTTATACTTTGAAGCAGAATAAATGTACGGTGCTGGGGGATATCGGCTGTTATACCCTGGGGGCAGTGGCTCCCTTGAGCGCCATGGATGTGACCCTGTGCATGGGTGCCTCTATCAGTTCCGTCCACGGCTTTAACAAGGCGCTGGGACAGGAGAGTGAAGGAAAAACCGTGGCGGTTATCGGCGATTCCACCTTTATGCATTCCGGCATGACCGGTCTGGCCAATATCGCCTATAATCAGAGCAATTCCACAGTGATTATTCTGGACAATTCCATCACGGGTATGACGGGACATCAGCAGAATCCCACCACCGGATACAACATCAAGGGAGATCCCGCAGGAAAGATCAATCTGGAGGAATTGTGCCATGCGTTGGGATTTTCCCGGGTAACCGTGGTGGATCCTTACGATCTGGCGGAATGTGACCGGGTGCTCAAACAGGAACTGGCGGCAGAAGAGCCCTCTGTGATCATCAGCCGCAGGCCCTGTGTGCTGCTGAAGTATGTAAAACATGAGAAGCCCCTGAAAGTGGACTGTGATAAATGTGTGGGCTGCAAATCCTGCATGAGGCTGGGCTGTCCGTCCATCAGCATCAGGGAGGGCAAGGCGGTGATTGACACCACTCTGTGTGTGGGCTGCGGTGTGTGCAAACAACTTTGTAAGTTCGGGGCGCTCAGGTCTCAGGAACAGGAATAACGGATTAAGGCGATAACACAGGCATGGCCGGAGCCGGATCAGGCGGAACTCCGGTTATGCGGGAAAGAGGAAGCTATGACGAAGAATATTATGATTGTGGGAGTGGGGGGCCAGGGCTCCCTGTTGGCCAGCAAACTGCTGGGCCATCTGCTTCTGACGGAAGGCTTGGATGTTAAGGTGTCCGAAGTACATGGCATGAGCCAGCGGGGCGGAAGCGTGGTTACATATGTGCGTTTTGGGGAGAAAGTGTATTCTCCCGTTATTGACAAGGGACAGGCGGATTTCATCGTATCTTTTGAGAAGCTGGAAGCCGCCCGCTATGTGGAGTATTTAAAGCCGGACGGGAGAATCGTGGTAAACACGCAGGAGATTGACCCCATGCCGGTGATTACAGGTGCTGCGGCATACCCGGAGGATCTGGTGGCAAAGATGGAGGCACTGGGCATCGCAGTGGACGCCATGGACTGCCTGGCGCTGGCGGAACAGGCGGGCTCCTCAAAAGCGGTGAACATCGTGCTTATGGGCAGATTGTCCAAATATTTTGATATCCCGGTGGATAAATGGGAAAAAGCCATAGAGGACTGTGTTCCAGCCAAATTCCTGGAACTGAACAAGAAGGCATTCGCTCTGGGAAGAGAATTTGCGGCATAAAGCCTTTGTCAGAAATAGAGCTGCCTGGGGCGGGAAGATATTTTCAATAGGAGAAAATAAAGACAGGAGAAGAGGGAAGATGGGAAATTATTACCAGCCGGAGATTGAGACCATGCCGCTTCCTCAGCTGCAGGCTCTGCAGAGCGAGAGGCTAGTGGCGCAGGTGAAGCATGTATATGAGAATGTGGCGTTTTACCGGGACAGAATGGACCAGGCGGGGGTAAAGCCCCAGGATATCCATGGCATAGAGGATCTGCACAGACTGCCCTTTATCAACAAGGATGATCTGCGGGATCAGTATCCTTATGGATTGCTGGGCGTACCTCTGTCCGAATGTGTCCGCATTCACTCCACCAGCGGTACCACAGGGCGAAGAGTGGTGTCTTTCTATACGCAGGAGGATGTGGATCTATGGGATGAGTGCTGTGCCCGGGCCATTGTGGCGGCGGGCGGGACCAAAGAGGATGTGTGCCATGTCTGCTATGGCTATGGCCTGTTTACCGGCGGCCCCGGTTTAAACGGCGGTTCCCATAAAGTGGGATGTCTGACACTGCCCATGTCCTCCGGCAACACGGAGCGCCAGCTGCAATTCATGATGGACCTGGGATCCACTATTATTTGCTGTACGCCTTCCTACGCGGCCAACCTGGGGGAGGCTATTAACGAGAGGGGACTGCGGGACAAGATCAAGCTGAAAGCGGGCATTTTCGGTGCGGAGCCCTGGACGGAAGAGATGCGCCGCAGCATTGAGGAATCCCTGGGCATCAAAGCCTATGACATTTATGGCCTGACGGAGATCTCCGGCCCCGGCGTATCCTTTGAGTGTGAGGAGCAGGCGGGTATGCATGTGCAGGAGGATCATTTCATCCCGGAGATCATTGATCCTGAGACCGGCCGGGTGCTGCCGGAGGGAGAGGTGGGAGAACTGGTATTTACCTGCATTACCAAGAAGGCATTCCCTCTGCTGCGCTACCGCACCAGAGATCTGTGCTACCTGACCAGGAAGAAATGTTCCTGCGGCCGCACCCATATCCGCATGCACAAGCCCATGGGAAGAAGCGATGATATGATGGTGGTCAAGGGCATCAATGTATGGCCCTCTCAGATCGAGGCTGTGCTGCTGAACCAGGGCTACCAGGCCAATTATCAGATCCTGGTGGACCGCATCGGCAACAATGATACCATTGAGGTGCAGGTAGAACTGACCCCGGAGATGGTGGAAAATCCCACCATGACCACGGCCCAGAGGGAGAAGAAGATCGTATCCGGCCTTAAATCCATGCTGGGTATCCTGGTGGACGTAAAAGTGGTGGAGCCCAAGACCATTACACGCAGTGAGGGCAAGGCCGTGCGCGTGATTGATAAGAGGAATCTGTATCGGTAGAAGCCTTTAAAACTGAATAGGGGAAGATAGTAGACGTAAGTCTGATCCACGCTTGTCAGGGAAAATTTTCCGGCAGGCGTGTTTTTTATTATCTTAGGAAGAAACAGTCTTGCAAGCCATAAGATATATAATTCCTTATCGGCTGTAAGGGATATTATCCAAATATATTTTGGAATAGGAAGGAGAAAATTTATGGACTTAAAATATGTGAGAATCCAGGGCAGAGAATTGTCCTATGTAACCAAGGCGCCCAAAGGGGTATTTTCCCTGTGCTGGCGTTTGATTTATGACGGAATTATGAGCGGGGAGGATGCGGCCATATTCAAAGAAACGGAGCAGTGGTTTGTAGACCACCTGCCCGAACCGCCCATGTGCACCACCGGGGATCAGAAAATAATCTGTTATTTTAAGACTGCGTCTACAGTTCATATGCTGGACCGTCTGCAGCCCATCCTGGAATTGCTGGACAAATACCGTCGTCCCTATGATGTGGTCTATACCAATTATGTGGGGGAGGTGGTGTATGAAGACGTATATCAGGTGGCTGTAAAAGTGGAGAATTAAGACTGCTGTCCCACAGAAAAATTATCCACTTTCTGCGGCCGGGCGTAAGGCGGTGGTGTCTGATATGCTTGACAAATGCGGCAAAAGGGTGTTACTCTTGATACAGAAGATTTACATAGAATGAATGCATATTTGGAGGAGGAATGAAGATGCGTCTGGCGGGAAAAAGGGGAAAGAGAATGCTGGCGGTATTGCTGTTTTGCGTATTGCTGGTGGGCAGCCTGGGGGCATGCGGCAAGGGAGAGGATTGGCGCTCCCGGGAAGTGCAGGTAATTGACGATAATTACCGTACATGGTATGAGATATTTGTGTATTCGTTTAACGACAGCGACGGCGACAGAATCGGAGATTTGCAGGGAGTAATTTCCAAGTTGGACTATGTGTCGGACATGGGTTTTAACGGGATCTGGCTGATGCCCATTATGCCTTCCCCTTCCTATCATAAATATGACGTGACGGATTATAAGGCCATTGATCCGCTGTACGGCAGCATGGAGGATTTTGACAGATTGTTGGAGGAGTGCAACAAGCGGGGGATCAAGCTGATTATTGATCTGGTATTGAACCATACTTCCTCGGAGCACCCCTGGTTTACGACAGCCTGCGAATATCTGGGGCAGTTGGAAGAGGGGAAGGAACCCTCCGCAGAGGAATGTCCCTATTATGCCTATTATAATTTCGTCAAAGGAGATCCATCTTCGCCCACCTATTACCGGGTAGGGAATACGGACTACTACTACGAGGGCGCTTTTTCAGACAGGATGCCGGACGTGAACTTCGACTGTGAGGCGCTTCGGAAAGAATTTGAAGATATTATGAGTTTCTGGCTGAATAAGGGAGTGGGAGGCTTCAGGTTAGACGCCGTAAAGCATTTTTACGGCGATGATACCAGCAAGAACGTGGAAGTTCTGACCTGGGTGAACGATTATGTGAAATTCATTGATCCCAATGCCTATATGGTAGGGGAGTGCTGGGACGGCATGAATGTATACGCACAATATTATGCCAGCGGTATAGACAGTTTCTTCAATTTTGAGTTCGCGGATTCCTCCGGTGTGATTACCAAGACGCTGACTTACAACGGGGAGAGCAACAGCGCCCAGGCTTACGCCAAGGCTCTGGTAAGAATACAGAATGCCATACGGGACAACCGGGAGGACGGTATTGACGCACCGTTTTTTGTCAATCATGACCTGTCCAGGGCGGCGGGATATCTGCGGTATGACGAACGAAAGATCAAGATGTCGGCCCCCCTCAATGTGCTGATGAGCGGCAGCGCTTTTGTGTATTACGGCGAGGAGATCGGCATGACCGGCAGCGGAAGGGATGAGAATAAACGGGCACCTATGTATTGGTCGGACGACAGCCAGGCCAAGGGAATGACGGATGGCCCTGCAGATATGGAACCCCAGGAAAATCGTTTTGTCTGTGCCAAGGAACAGATGAAGGACGAAAATTCCATTTACAGCTTTTACAAAGACACTATCCTGCTGCGAAATCAGAATCCCGAGATTGCCAGGGGTACAGTGGCCCGGCTGGAGGAGATCACGGATCTGGATATCGCCGCCATCTCCAAGACTTATAATGGGAGTACAATTTACCTGATCTATAATCTGTCTGAGACAGACAAAAAGGAAGTGACGCTTTCCAGGGAACAGTATGGTTATACGGAAATCGTGGGATATCTTTCTGTGGACGGAGAGAAAGTAACACTGAGCGGAGACACTTTGACTTTGCCTTCCTACAGTGTGGCGGTGCTGCGGTAAGTAAGTTACATCAAGGTCAGGGAAATCATAAGATATATAAATACCATGAAATATATAAAAATATATTAAAAAGATTTATTAAAATCCTTTTTAAAATAAGTGTTGCTGGAATATAACTCCGGCGATTTCTACAGAGGAACATTGATATGACAGGCATCCTGTGCTATAATTGGCTCAACAAATCAGGATGGAGGGCATTATAAATGTTATATGAGGATCTGGAAGAACTTTTGAACGAATATAATTGGGATGATGGATTTGAAACCCCAAAAGAGATTTTGATCAATCCTCATTGTGATTTAGCATTAGCATTAAAGATTTTTTATCTTGCCGATGGATTTGCTTATTTAGAGGGGCTTGCAGAAAAAAGTGGATTAAGCGAATGGAAACAGTTTATCAATTCTCTTTACAATAATATTCTGGATAATAAATATAAAGAGAGCGGCAGACATTATGAGATACCACTTACTAAAGTTCAAAAACATAAATTTAGAAAAAAGCAAATACCAGAGATTTTTTTAACAGATTTATAACTTCCAGTTTATCGGGCAGTCATCCACTGGTGGAGGACTGCCCACTTTGAATATTTTGACGAATGGTTCAGCAAATCCGCTTTCAGCAACACCAATCTGAAAAGGGAGTTATTAAATAAGAAAAGATGTTGGGTACTTGACATTCATCTCTCATTGTGTATAATAAAAGTTACAACGGCAGAAAGAATAGCGGTCTCGCATCAGGCGGGGGGTTATTCTTTCTGCTTTTTTGTGCTATACATGGGAGGAGAAAATATTTATGACCAAAGAGAGCGGCAGAGTTATTTCGAACCGAGAGGTGAAAGACAGCGCGTTTACGGCGTATTTCGGAGAACCGGAAAACGCGTCGAGACTGTATGCCGCTCTGGGGGACGAAGAGGTAACCCCAGACGATATTACTTATGTGACGCTGGAGGGAGTGCTGTTCGTCGCCAGGAAGAATGATCTGGCGTTCACGGTGAAGAATCGGGTGCTGGTCATCAGTGAACATCAGTCTACGATTAACGAGAACATGCCCCTGCGGGATTTACTGTATCTGGGAAGGACTCTGGAGAAACTGCTGGATGAGCGGACGCTCTATAAACGCAGACAGTTTCGGATTCCTACGCCGGAGTTCTATGTTTTTTACAATGGTAATGAGACCTGTCCGCCAGAAAAAATATTGCGGCTTTCGGATGCATTTCTTGATAAAACAGAGCATCCTATGGTAGAATTGGAAGTGAAAGTAATCAATATAAATCTGCCAGCAGGACATAAGCTGTTGAAAGAATGCCGTCCGATGTATGAATATTCATGGTTTATTCAGAGGATCAAAGAGTATTTGGGCGCCGGATGGGTTCGCGACGAGGCGATTAAACGGGCAGTCAGGGACTGCAAAGTAGAGGGAGTCTTGACGGAGTTTATAAGGAATCATGGTTCGGAGGTGGTAAATATGTTGTATACACAGTGGAATTATGATGATGCGGTGGAAGTGGAACGGGAAGAGGCGTATGAAGACGGCCGGGAGGCTGGGATGGCCCTTGGAAAGTTAATTGGAATCGCAGAGGGAAGGGCAGAGGGAGAGCGGCAGGTAATATGTACGTTTTTGGAGCGTCTGGGGGAGATTCCCAGAGATATACGCCAGCGCATCGACAGCGAAGAGGACAGTAGGATTCTGAAAAAATGGTATATAATGGCATCAGCGGTAAAAGATTTTGATACGTTTCGGGAAAATATGAATGGGATATAAAGATAGATATTTTACTCGCATTGACTTTTTCTCTCAGGTATAGTAAGATGTATTATAACGCTTTAAAGCGTCACAGAAAAAAAGTACAGAGAGGGAAAGACAATGCCCGTTACGGATTTACTGGAGAGAAATCACAAGCTATATGGGGACGAAGTGGCCTTGGTGGAACTGAATCCCACGATGAAAGATACCAAGCGCACCACCTGGAAAGAGTATGATCTGGTGCAGCAGACCTCTGCGGAGCCTTACAGGAGAGAGATTACCTGGAGCGTATTTGACGAGAAGGCCAATAGAGTGGCCAACATGCTGATTCAGCGGGGGATTCAGAAAGGGGACCGGGTAGCGATCCTGATGTTCAACTGTCTGGAATGGCTGCCCATTTATTTCGGCATCCTGAAAACAGGAGCCATTGCCGTGCCCTTTAACTTTCGCTTTGACGCCAAAGAGATTCAGTATTGCGCAGATCTGGCAGAGGTACATATCCTGTTTTTCGGGCCGGAATTTATCGGTCGTATTGAGTCCATAGAAGGACAACTCAGCAAAGGCCGGTTGTTGATTTATGTGGGAGACGGCTGCCCCACCTTTGCCGAGAGTTATCGGGAACTGGTGGCGGACTGTTCCAGCCAGCCGCCCTTGGTGCGCCTGGAGGAGGAGGACGATGCCGCCATCTATTTTTCCTCTGGTACTACCGGTTTTCCCAAGGCCATTCTGCACAATCATGAGAGTTTGACCCAGGCGGCTCAGATGGAGCAGAAGCATCATCTGACGGATCGAGACGATGTGTTTTTGTGCATTCCTCCTCTGTACCATACGGGGGCCAAGTTCCACTGGATGGGGAGTCTGTGTGCAGGCAGCAGGGCTGTACTGCTTAAAGGCGCCACGCCCGAAATTATTTTAGATACAGTATCCAAGGAACACTGTACCATTGTCTGGCTGCTGGTTCCCTGGGCTCAGGATATTCTGGGCAGCCTGGATCGGGGAGACTTGAAGCTGGAGAATTATGAACTGGGGCAGTGGAGACTGATGCACATTGGCGCCCAGCCTGTTCCGCCGTCCCTGATCAAGCACTGGAGGGAATATTTCCCTCATCATATGTATGATACCAACTACGGCCTGTCCGAATCCACCGGGCCGGGCTGCGTACATCTGGGAATCGAGAATATTCGGAAGGTGGGAGCCATAGGTGTGCCCGGTTACCGCTGGAAGTGCAAGATTGTGGACGAGGACGGGCAGCCTGTGGCGCAGGGGGACGTGGGAGAACTGTGCGTCAAGGGTCCCGGTGTCATGACCTGTTATTACAATGATCCGGAGGCCACGGCGGCTACCCTGAGAGATGGTTGGCTGCGTACCGGGGACATGGCCATGCAGGATGAGGACGGCTTCATTTTCCTGGTGGACCGAAAGAAGGACGTGATTGTAAGCGGTGGAGAAAATATCTATCCCGTGCAGATCGAAAACTTTTTGAGCGCCTGCGAAAAAGTGAAGGATGTGGCGGTGATCGGCCTGCCGGACAATCGCCTGGGTGAGATCACCGGCGCAATAATCGCCGTTAAGGAGGGGATGTCCTGCACGGAGGAGGAGATCCAAAAATTCTGTGAAGAACTGCCGCGGTATAAGAGGCCCAAGAAGATTATCTTCGCGGAGGTGCCCCGGAACGCCACCGGCAAGATCGAGAAGCCGGCTCTGCGCAGGAAGTACGGTGCTGATCAGCTGGTGGCCCGGCAGAACAGGGGATAAATGGAAAATAGAGAATAAGGGATTTTGAGCGCCGCACATATTGCATTTGCGTATGTGGGGCGCTTGTTGTATGGGAAGGGGAGCACGATGGATATAATTCATTCTTGCGGTGGTATACGGATTGTGTGCGCAGTGATATGCGGGTTGGTACTTGACAATATAAGGATACTTTTATATAATAAAGGAAAAGACTTTTTGGATAAAATATATAAAAGAAATTTTAGAAGGCGTTTTAATGATAGATGTTTTTGTAAATGAGAAACCCAAAGCGCAATTGCAATTTATTTGGAGTTTGGTAATTATTTTTCAAAGAAGGGAGGGCGGAATTTATACTGAGAATGTAAGCGTATATGCAATTGTGCATTGAGGGGATATGTCTTTAGTGATGCAAACCTATATTTATTTTGCAGGTAGAAAGGAGTTGTATGAAAATGACGAAAAAGATGGTTGCTTGGATTGTAAGTATTGTTTTGTGTGTATCAATGTGTATGACAGCGTATGCCAATGAGAGTTTATATGAGGCTGAGACAGATGAGAATCTTCAGCTGATAGAAGCGGATGTCCTTGTGTCAATAATGCCAAGGTATACGGCGAATTTAGATTTTGACGAGATTCCGGTAGGCTATGTGTACTATGGTCAAAATCAGTTCAATTTGTCCGCGGGAACAAAAATCTTCTGCAATTTTGAGAGCACAGGAAAGTTTTCTCTGGCCCTTTTTAATCGTGATATAGGCAGGCCCTGGACAAGTGAAATCATTCATGAAAGTTCCTGCAGTTCCGAGATAACCGTTCCTGTTGATGGAACATATAGCATAGGGGTATATAACAGGGACTCAAAGCCGATTAAGGTTACGGGGTCATATTCTTTGTAGGAGGGAAGCATGAAGACAAAAAGAATGGTATTGTTTTTTATTCTGATCTGCTTTTGCGCAGTGGTGATAGTGGGTGTAAACATATACGCGAAAAACTTTGCGGCGACCGGCACAGGCGCTGATTCCCAGGACGGGGCTTATCACATTGGTTCAGAGGGCAGCGGCAGAGAGGCAGAAGGGATATTAATGGAAAGTCCGATAGAAGACGGATCTCAGATCCAGGGAGACGCCCTGGGCACTGATGCGGTTGGAGGGGCCAGCTATATTGGGCCGGATGGCGATGAGGAGGACGGGGACAGGACGCTTTTGGAGACGCCTCTTGACCAGTAGCCTGTTAATAACGCAAACTATATCTCACATGGTTTACCAACGAGCCGTTTATTAAAAACGTCCCAGGCTTGGGTCTGGATGTCATTGGCTTCAAATAATATCTGCATCATACTCCGGGTGACATATTCGGTTCCGTCACGGTCAGACCAAAGAAACACCGTATACCCGTAAAACTTGTTTTCGTGCGCAACCGCAATAAGCATATCATCATTCCTGTCCATGGATTGTTCGTATTCAGACGCCGAGATTATACGCAGGTATGGCTGCCGCTGGTCCGTTGAGTGTTGCTGCAAAGTCTGCAAATCCCTGTTAAAATCCGGCAAGGAGTTCCGGCCAGTAAACGATAATGTGACTGTATCCAGTACTGCATTGGTGTTTACCCGTTTTATCATTTTTGAATGGCTGCGCCATAAGCAAAACAATCAAAAATTATCAAAGCCCTTTCACAAAAATCATGGACGACATTCTTGCGAAAGGGCTTATTGATTTAATATTTAAAAATAATCCGGGGGTATATCAAAATGAAAAAGGATGCTATGTGCTTTTCGAAAAGCGCAAAGTTCTTATTCAATGGAAATCAGGTTGTGGCTGTAAATCGGTATGATGGCGGGTGGATCAGATTTTCCAAAGAGTGTTATGAATATCTGCTAAGGGGCATGGAAGCAGGACTGCCCAAAGAAGATTTTCTGGAAGCCTTTATGGATGAAGATGACAAGGCTTACATAAAAAAACTGGTTGATGGGCTGGAAAAAATAGGCGTGGTTGTGGATGCCGAAGAAAGAGAATGTGAAGAAGAACCACAGCTGGAGAGCGTTCAATTTTCGATAACCAACAGGTGCAATCTGCAGTGTAAACATTGCGCTGCAAGTGCAAAAGGCCTGGAAGGAGACGAACCTCTTGATACAAACGATATAAAGGGCATAATCGATAAACTGGTGCCGTGTCGAATGAAAACTATTGTTTTGTCAGGCGGAGAACCTTTGGTGCGAAAAGATTTTTTTGAAATTCTTCGTTATATAAAGAAAAAAGATAAGAATGTTAAAATCGCGCTTATGACAAATGCTCTTTTGATTAACAATGACAATGTCAAGGATATCGTCGAAAATGTTGAGTCGATTGATATTAGTCTTGATGGATATGATGAAGAAAGTTGCAGCAGCATCAGAGGAAAGAATGTTTTTTCCCGTGTTATTAAAAATATTGCATTACTGCAAGAAAAAGGAATGAAAAAAATAGCGCTTTCGATGGTATCGCTGGGAAGGGATTATGAGGGAGAGAATAAGTTTAGAGAACTGTGTAAAAAGCTTAACGTGGAACCGATGATAAGGAGACTTTCATTTACGGGGAGAGCGAAAGAAAATGAAGAATACTTAAGAAAGTTAGAGAAAATAACACAAGCAGATGAAAAAGTCGGTATTCCTATCGAAAAGGCTAGAGATGCTACTAAGGCGTGCACTTGTAAGGCCGGAATCAGAATGATTAACATCAATGAATCGGGGTTCATTTATCCTTGTAATACCTTTGACAGCTGTATGGAGAAAATCGGAAATATTATGGAGATAGAATCTCTATATGATTTTCTAAAGAAGCGCATGAATTCGATTTCTGACAATGATATGGAATTTTACAGGTTCAATCCATATTACGAACAAATTTGCAGTGATTGTAATGTTCGATACTTTTGCTGGACATGTCCGTATGCTGCTATGGACTATAGGAGTGAACATTCAGATCTATCTGATTATTGTGAAGGGAAAAAAGCTTATTTATACCCGATTATTTGGGGAGAAAAGCCGGCACAGGTGGAATCATAGATGAAAAAGGCAACTTTTACGATATTTGTAACCACAAAATGCAATTTATATTGTACTTATTGTTATGAAAAGGATTTTCATAAAGCTGAAATGTCAGCGGATGTTGCTCAAAAAACAGTAGACTTTGTTAAAAAGAAGATAGAAGAAAATGGCCTGACTCATATAGTTGTTCGCTTTCATGGCGGAGAACCGCTGCTTAATTATGAAGTCATCGAGTATATCATGGATGCGCTTGCGGACAGCCTGTGTAAGACCAGCTTTTTTATGACAACAAATGCCACATTAATCAGAAGGGAAATGATACCTGCATTAGCGAAGTTTGAATCCTTAAGCGTGAGTATAGATGGCACTGCGGAAGAGCATAATAAAAACAGGATTAATATGGGCGGTCAGGGTACTTTCTGCGAAGTGTGTAAGAGTGTAGATTTGTTATTAAGATATATCCCCAATCTAACTGCAAGGATGACAATCACTCCGGATACATACAAGAGAGTGTTTGACAATTTTAAAAGCATCGCTGACTTGGGAATAAAAAATATTGATGCTGATTTGGACTTTACATCGAGTAGATGGACAAGTGAAATGCTTGCAGAATATCTGGACGAATTAAAGAAGATAGCGATTTATATCAGAAAAAGGGAAGAAGAGGGCGTTTACATAAATAGTTCATTAATCGGAGCAGCTGCTGTAAAAACAAAAAATACATTATGCGATGGCGGAAAGTCGTCTTTTTCAATTACGCCTGATGGAAAGATATATCCTTGCGTGGCGGTTGCATTTAACGAAGAATTTTTGCTTGGCACTGTTGAGAACGGAATCACGAATGAGAAATTGCTTGATAAGATAAAAGAAGTAGGAAATGAAAGAAATAAGCAGTGTGAAGATTGTGCCAGATATGATTATTGTGTTATGACGAGATGTAAAATAATAAATTACGCATATACTGGGGACTTTAACTTACCTATGTCAATAATGTGCGCAAATGAACATATCAAGGTAAAATTAGGAAAGTACTTGCTTCACCAAAATTATTAACAGAGGAACCTTGAAAATGGCTAAAAGCCACACAGCTACTATATTTTAATTAAATTTTGCTTTTCACTTATTAATAGAAAAAGAGTATATTATATCCTTTTTTAGAAGGATTTTGATGTTTTTTCTACATGTATTAAATTTTATAATTCATGGAGTAGTTTTAGTTGAGGTACTACTTTGTGAATAATGTAGGCTTCATTTGACCATATAACCACATGAATATATGGAATACTAAAAGAAGGGAGGAAAAAGCTATGCTGAAGATTGAAAAGATTGAGGACAAGAGCCTTAATCTTGATGTTCAGGGTCAGGGTTGTCACGACGATTGTTATATCGGAGCCCATTGGGAGTTAAAGGCTAACTACAGTACTATGGGTTGTGAATGGCATAATGCTGAAAACACTGCAAAGACCTGGTTCCTCTGGTAAGAGGAGTATGACGTAATACTCTGTGGTGCTCTATAATATATTATAGAGCACCTACCAAAAAAAGTAGTAAAGACGCAAGGGGGCATAATATGTGCTTTGTCATTAAAAGTAAAATGTTTCGCATTATGAAAAACCCAATATATTATATTGGCATAATAGCGATGTTAGTATTTGTATATATGGAGTGCGGTAAGTATCTGAAAATAAATTACTTTTCCGATGATTCGCATATAAAGCCTCTTGACGAAGCTCTTGTCGGAGAAGCGGATGTGATGGATGGGTACATACCCATGACGGAAGAAGAAAGATTCGATGACGGACTGCTTAAATTGAGAAAAGATTTGGTAGAAACAATCGGGATGGATGAATCTCAGGTAGAGCAATTTTGCATTAACGCGCGTAAAATGGAGATGCGGGACGCAATAGATTATTTACAAAAGGAATACCCTTTTGTGGCAGATGTTTCCCTCTATTTTTATGTGGGTGAAGGGAAAAAATTCGGATCCGTAACAGAAGTTAATGAGTATATAAAAGATGCTTTGAGCAGGGAAGATTACATGGATTATATGGGGCGCAAGTATGCAGATTACTTAGGAACTATTTTTGCGTTCTTTTGTCTGATTCTTTATCCGTTTTATTTTAGTTCGGACAGTAAGAAAGAGATCTATGAGCTTCTTCATACCAAGCCTATATCAGGCAGAAAGTATATTTTATCGCAGGCACTTGGCAGCATATTAATTGGTTTGTCAGCAGTTTTGGTAATAACGCTTGTGTTTCAGGGCATTATTTTATTTAACAAAGACAGATTTGATTTTACTGTAAATACCATGAGAATATGGAAATATACGCTTTGGTGTCTGACTCCGAGCATTGTTTATGTTTCCGCGGTTTTTCTTCTTTTGAGCAATGTTTTTAAGTCGCCTTTTGCGGCAATTCCGCTTATTTTTGTCCAGATTTTCTTTTCGAATGCCGGAGTGAAAAATGTGGAAGGTATTTTTGAATATATGCATCGTCCGGGTGCGATTTTTGTCAGATATCCCGAATTGTTTTTCGAGACGAAAATGGCAGATCAATTTTATATCTATCAGATAGGGCTTCTTGCTTTGGCTGCTTTGGCAGTGATGCTTGCTATAGTATTATGGGAAAAGAAAAGGGTGTAGATAAAGACCACTATGAAATGTCCATTATTAAGAAAAATAAAAACTTACATCGGCGTATCTCTTCCGTGGTATATCAGTATCCCGGTGATTATGTTTTCAATTATGTTTCCGATCCTGTTCGGATGTAACACGTATGAGGATGTTGGGGCTACTTTGGACAGATGCTTTAGTTTTTTGGCTGTCCTGACTTTTTCGAATGTTTATTATATTGAAATACAGCAAAAAACCGCCGAAGTATATAATTTGTTGCCAAACAGAAGAAAAACAGCGGATATTTTAAAAAGATTGCTTGTAAGATTTCTTTTTTTAACATGTATGATAGGCATATGCTTTGCAGGCTACTCAATAAAAGGCTTGCATGTGTATGTGGGTCAAGAAGCGGGGACTATGTTTATTCAGGCTTTTTTTTCGGTAGTGGCAGTAATGTTTTTGTTTGGCGCCATAAGTTATTTGTGTGTGAATCTATCAGCTAACATGGGTTTGGGAATCGGAATAGGAATTGTGGTTTGGATGATTTTGATTTCGACCGTGGCTTTAAACCTGCCTGCTTTGTTTAATTTCTTTTCATATGGTGTCAAAGATGATTGGTACAAAGGAAAGGTGACAGCGATCGTTGTGGGGATGTTATTTTTCTTTATGGGGACATCATTAATTGATAAAAAAGCAAATAAAGATTAGTGGGTGATGCTTTGGTTTGTAAAATTGCAATAATAGACAGTGGAATAGATTTGGATTTTTATAAAAATCACGTAATTAAGTATGTTGAATACGCGGAGGAGACGGGTGACGAAAGTGAATATGATTCAAACGGACACGGTACGCTGTGCTGTTCGGCTATGCTTTCGATTAATCCCGCTATTCAGTTTGTTGTAATCAAAATATTGAATGAAAAAAATCTCTGTTCCGATGAAAGATTGCTCAGAGCATTGAATTTATTAAAAGACGTGGATGTGGATATCATCAATTTGAGCTTATCGACGTATTCTATGGCGTTTTCGGAACAATACAAAAAAATAGTAGCGGATTTGGCTGCTCAGGGTAAAGTCATTATTGCGGCTGCCGCAAACGGAAATATAGATTCGCTGCTATCGGGTTTAAGAGGAACAATCGGGATATATGGAAATCTGTTTGAAAGCCCCGATGATTATTGGTATAAAAAGACCGATGAAGTTCAGTGTGTTGCAAACTGCGTACCATACTTATACAGAGGAAAGCGAGGACAATACGAGCTGTTTGGCGGAAACAGCAAAGCTACGGCAGTTTTTTCGGGAATTGTTTCTTTGCATTGGGACAAAATCAAAAACTGCAGTTTTGCGGATAAAGAGACGTTTCTGGAAGGATTGGCCAAGCGGCAATCATGGTCAAAAGAAGATATTTGTTTGAATCCTTTATCGATTAAAGAATACACAGTGGAATCGGTCAGGGACGAGATCTATTTAAAAGTTGCCGATATTATGGCGGAAAAATTGAAGGTCGGTTTAAGCGATGTCATGAATTCTAAGGGTAAACGCCTGTATGAATGGGGGTTAACAAGATACAATGTGTTTGGCATTGTAAAAGCCATAGAAAAAGAGATAGGGATTAAACTTACGTATTCAAATATTAATATTTTTTGGTTTAGTTCTATAGATACTCTTTGCAACAAAATCAGAGAGGCAAAGGATAATTTGAAGAGTTATGAATAATAGTCTGAAAATTCTATGGAAATATGTAAAGGAAATATATTTAAAAAGTAATATCAAAATCAGTGCGGCTGTTTTTGTTTTATCCGCAATAAAAATAGTAAGCGTATTGGTTCCCCCCATCTATATCATCAAGATAATGGATGAGGCGATTCCGAAAAATGACGGAAGAAATATTTTTACATATATATGTATAATTCTGGCTTTTACACTCCTGGACGTGATACTGGGGATTAGCATTCAGAAATTGTACAATGAAATGGGGAAGAGAGCGTACATCAAATACCAGAATCAGTGCCTGGAGCACATGTACAGGCTTGATGGGAGATATTTGAGCAACAGTCGTATCGGCGAAAAACTTACGACCATGATGAACGATGTGTCTCAAATAAAAACATTGACATCTCCGGTCATTTTTGATTTTGTGATGGATACAATCACAGCAATCGTTATGATGTTTTTTCTTGCACGAATTCAAGCGGATATGCTTTTGATGGTTTTGTGTATTTTGCCGATTATATTTTTCAGCCAGAGATACTTTCAAAAGAAAGGTATGGAAAAGGCTAATAAAGCCAGGGATATGCAAAGCCATTATGCGGATATACTTGAAACGATTGTTTCAAATACTTTTTCCTGCATATTAAGTAACGGGCAATCATATTTCTTTAAAAAGCATGATAAGAGAATAAATGAATCGGAAAACTGCACCAATGAAATGAAAATGGTGCACGCAAAAAACGCAGGGGTCTTAAATTTTTTGTCGGCACTGTTTACCATTACGATACTTGGTGTAGGCGGATTCAGGGTGATGAGAAACACTTTGTCAATAGGCTGCCTGATCGCATTTAACATGTATTCGCAAAGATTAGTTCTTCCTGTACTAAAGATTTCAAGTATGATTATGACTTTACAGGGGGTTGTTGTTTCACTGGGACGCCTGGAAAACTTTATGGGGGAGACAGAAGTTGAACCGGCTTCTTTTGAACCGAATGCGTTCATGAGTAAAGAAAGCAGGGAGATAAGCTTTGAAAATGTTTTCTTTTCTTATGAAGAAAAACCTGTCTTGGAAGATGTATCAATGAAGTTTAAGCCAAACAATTTCAATGTGGTAGTGGGCGAGAGCGGATGTGGTAAGTCAACGTTAACGACGCTTTTGTACCGAATATGGAGTGTAAGCGGCGGAACAATAAGAATTGATGGACAAGACTATAAAGACTATGCAATAAAGGATTTAAGAAATAACATTTCGATTGTAGGGCAGGATGCATTTTTATTTAATGATACGGTGCTGAAAAATATTGCCATGAACGATTGCGAGGACATGGATAAGGTGGTGCAGTGCTGCAAAATTGCTTGTATACATGATTTTATTATGTCGCTTCCGGAACAGTACGAAAGTTTTGTCGGGGACAGAGGAGTAAAGCTCTCGGGAGGAGAAAAACAAAGAATCTGTATTGCCAGAGCACTTTTAAAGGATAACCCCATCTTGGTGTTGGATGAGGCCACCTCAGCGCTTGATCAGTTAACGGAACGCAAGTTGCTGGATAATTTGGCTCAGAACAGTAATGGGAAGATATTTATTTTGATAACGCATAGATTAACCAGCATTGTTGATGCGGATAATATCATAGTTTTAAAAGACGGGAAAGTTGAGGCTGAAGGAAACCATTATGAACTGATGCAAAAATCGACCTATTATAGTACGATGTTCCAGCGCAAAGAAAACATTGAATAGTGAAATATCAGGAGGAATAACTCATGAACATTACGATTGAAAATGTTTCTATGAAGTTTAAGGAGAATAAAGCATTAGATAATGTCAGCTTTGAAATCGGTGAAGGAATCTTTGGCCTCTTGGGAGAGAACGGAGCCGGAAAGACGACATTAATGAGGATTCTGACCACATTACTTGAGCCTACGGAGGGCAGTGTTACCATCTGCGGACAGAAGCTGTGCGCGGCAAACAGGGAAGAGATAAAGAAATTGATTGGATACCTTCCGCAGGAATTGGGGCTGTATCCGTCTCTGACCGTGAGAGAAACTCTGGACTATTTGGGCGGTCTGTGCGGGTTAAAAAATAGGGAGAGAAAAGAAAGAATAGATATGCTTTTGGATCAAACCCATATGCTTGAGCATCAGAACAAAAAGAACAGGCAGCTGTCCGGAGGAATGAAGCGAAGAGTCGGTTTGATGCAGGCGATGCTGACAGATCCCAAGGCGCTTATAGTGGATGAGCCAACTACCGGACTCGATCCTGAAGAAAGAATAAGGATCAGAAATTTATTGTCCGATTTTTCCAGAGATAGAATTGTTCTTTTTTCCACTCATGTGGTTGAAGATTTGAGTGCAACTTGCTTTAAACTTGGAGTGTTAAAGAGAGGAAAAGTTATATACCAAGGTACTTTGGCGGATATGATGAAGGCAGCTGATGGTCATGTGTTCCAGAAAGTTGTGAAAGATGAGAAGGAAATGGAAGCATTAAGAAACAGCTATAGTATTGTGAACAGTGTTTACGGGGAAGAAGGATGTAGGGTTAAATTTATTTCTAAGGACAATCCCGATATAACTGCCATCAGAACGGAGATATCTTTGGAAGATGCATATATATATTTAAACAGTATTTCTGATAGTTAATAATTCATGAATGATAAACCGGGCAAACACCAATGCGGTATTAGATACAGTCGTATTATAGTTTACTGGCTGGAACTCCTTGCCGGGTTTTAACAGGGATTTGCAGACTTTGTAACAGCACTCTTGAGTTAACAAAAGAGCCATATAGAAAGGGGCCGGTGCAGTCAACCGGCCTCTTCCTTTACTTAATGGCTATTTGCCCAGGGCAGTGGACTGCTTGACCATGGTCTCTTTGTTGTAGCAGGCGAAAGTCTCCTCCACCAGTTTTTGATCGGGTTTTGGAGTGACCAGGCTCACCACCGGTACAAGAACCAGACCGGCCAGCATGGCTATGGCGCCGCAGTTAATGGGGTTTCGCATGATAGCAGGCAAAAGACCGGGGGCTGCCATCTCCACCAGCATCAGCCCGGAACCGAAGATAAAGCATGTCCAGCAGGCGGCTTTGGTGGTCTTTTTCCAATACAGGGCGTACAGAAACGGCGCCAGAAAAGCCCCTGCCAGCGCTCCCCAGGAGATGCCCATAAGCTGCGCAATAAAGGTAATGGAACTCTTGTACTGGATCAGCGCCAGAATGGCGGAGATGGCGATAAACACCACCACCAGAATGCGGATCAGCAGGAGCTGCTTTTTATCGTCCAATTTTTTCAGAAAAGTTTCTTTCAAAAAGTCTATGGTCAGGGTGGAACTGGAGGCGATGACCAGGGAACTTAAGGTGGACATGGAGGCCGAGAGCACCAGAATGACCACCAGGGCAATCAGCACCGGTCCCAGGTTCTGCAGCATGGTGGGGATCACAGAGTCATAGCCATTTGCCGCGATGTCGATCCGGTCGGAGAACAGTCTGCCGAAGCCTCCCAGGAAATAACAGCCTCCTGCCACCACCAGCGCAAACAGAGTGGAGATAATGGTTCCTTTTTTGATGGATTCCTCGTTTTTGATGGCGTAAAACTTCTGCACCATCTGGGGCAGTCCCCAGGTGCCCAGGGAGGTGAGGATCACCACAAACAGCAGATTCAGGGGATCCGGTCCGAAGAAGGAGGCGAAAATACCGGGCGTCTCGGTGACCGCCGGGTCTGTGATCCGGGCCAGTCCTTCATAGGCAGCCATGAAGCCGCCCTTGTTTCGGATCACGGCCACAATGACGGTGACGATGCCGAAGAGCATGATGATGCCCTGGATGAAATCATTGATGGCAGTGGCCATATAGCCTCCGGCGATAACATAGATAGCTGTGAGCACCGCCATCAGCAGGATACATACGGAGTAGTCGATGTCAAAAGCCATGCCGAACAGCCGGGAGAGCCCGTTGTACAGGGAGGCCGTATAGGGGATCAGGAAGATAAAAATAATTACCGAGGCGGCGATTTTCAGCGGTCTGCTGCCGAAGCGCTGCCCGAAAAACTGCGGCATGGTGGCGGAATCCAGGTGCTGGGTCATGATCCGGGTGCGCCTTCCCAGTACCACCCAGGCCAGCAGGGAGCCGATGACGGCATTGCCGATGCCTGCCCATGTGGCGGCGATGCCGTATTTCCAGCCAAACTGTCCAGCATAGCCCACGAACACCACGGCGGAAAAATAGGAGGTTCCATAGGCGAAGGCGGTGAGCCAGGGCCCCACGGAGCGTCCTCCCAGCACGAAGCCGTTCACATCCGTGGCGTTTTTGCGGCAGTAAAGACCGATGCCGATGAGTACGGCGAAGTAGAGAATCAAAATGATCAGTTTTAACATAGTTCGATATCCTTTCGTATTTAGGAGTTCCGCACCGGGCCAGCACATGGGACTGCTGCTGCGTGTCCGGCGCGGATATAAGACACTAATGCTTTAAAGCGTTGAAGCGTCACTGTGGAAAGTTTAGCATAATATGCGGGAAAAGTCAATCTCACATTTTTAACTGTATTTTTATATGGTGTTCTACACACTGGATGCCTTTGTAAAAACCCATGGCGATGACACACAGGATCAGGATGCTGGTGATCACCAGATTGAGTTGGAATACCTGGCTGCCGTAGATAATCAGGTATCCAAGACCCTGCCTGGCAGCCAGAAATTCTCCGATGATGACGCCCACCAGTGCCAGGCCGATATTGACTTTCGTAGTGCTGAGCATGATGGGGATGGAGCCGGGCAGGATTACTTTGCGGAAGGCATCGCCCTTACGGCCCCCCAAAGTGTAGATCAGCGTGACTTTTTCACTGTCCACCTGCTGGAAGCCGGTGTAGAAGCTGATAATGGAACCGAACAGGGCAACGGAGATTCCCGCCACCACAATGGTGGTGCTGCCCGTGCCCAGCCACACGATGAAGAGAGGAGCCAGGGCGGATTTGGGCAGACTGTTCAGAATCACCAGGTAAGGTTCGGTGATTTCGGACAGCTTCTGGGAATACCACAGCAGCGTGGCGGAAAACAGGCTGATCAGGAACACCAGCAGGAAACTGACGATGGTTTCCAACAGGGTAATGCCCACATGCACAAACAGGGAGCGGTCCAATACCATCCCCCAAAGGCATTTGGCCACCAGGCTGGGGCTGGAGAAAAAGAAGCTGTCGATCCAGTGCAGCCGGGCGCTGATTTCCCACAGGGCCAGGAACAGCAGGAAAAAAAAGATGCGGTAAAAGGCAATCTGGTGATGATGCCGCCGGTGCTGCCGTACAAACGCCTCCTGTTTTGTCAATTCTTTTTTATGCTTGCTCATGTCCTCATCTCCTCCCATAACTCATTGAAATATTCGTTAAACTCCGGTGCGTTGCGGGCGGCCAGAGGCGAATCGTCCTGAATTGTCAAGTGGATGGGTATTTCCTTCTTGACGGTGGCGGGTCTGCCGGAGAGCACCACAATACGGTCGGCCAGACTTACCGCCTCCGACAGGTCGTGGGTGATCAGAATTACGGTTTTGCCGGTTCTGCGGATCAGATGGCAGATATCGGCGGACACCATAAGCCTGGTCTGGTAGTCCAGGGCGCTGAAAGGCTCATCCAGCAAAAGGAGCTGAGGTTCCAGAGCCAGGGTACGGATCAGGGCGGCCCGCTGTTTCATGCCGCCGGAGAGTTCGCTGGGGCGCTTATCCTTGAATTTCTCCAGGTCATAGTCCCGCAGCAGTGAATCCACATATTCCAGTCGCTCCGGGGTCAGCATATGGTTGATCTCCAGCCCAAGGATCACATTTTTATAGATGCTGCGCCATTCAAACAGATGCTCCCGCTGCAGCATGTAGCCCACCCGGGGGTAGTGCAGGGAGCCGTCAGGATTGTTGACCAGAATCGTGCCGTCCTCCGCAGGCAGAAGACCGGCGATAATGGACAGCAGCGTGGATTTACCGCATCCGCTGGGGCCTACCACGGCTATGAACTCCCCTTCCCGGACCCCGAAGGTGATCCGGTCCAGCGCCTTGGTCTCCCCATGGAGGCTATGGTAGGAATAGCTGATGTTTTTCAACTCCAGTATATTTTTATCCATCCAAGTGAGTCCTCTCAAAATTAGAATTTACTTTACTATATTCGTTCCTTGCAATAAAGTGCCATTCATGGTATGATGTAGGTTAGTTCTACTTTGGACGGAACGAAACAGTACGAATGGAGAGAAATGCATGGCTACATTATGGGGAGGACGCTTTACCAAGGACACGGACAGTCAGGTTTATGCCTTTAATGCGTCCATCGGGTTTGACAGGAAGCTGTACCGCCAGGATATCGAGGGCAGCATCGCCCATGTGGTGATGTTGGCCAAGCAGGGGATTCTGACGTCCCAGGAGCGGGACGAGTTGATCAAAGGCCTTATCGGCATCCGGGAGGATGTGGAGGCGGGGCGGCTTGTCATTGATGAAAAATATGAGGACATCCATAGTTTTGTGGAGGCTAATCTGATCGAGAGGGTGGGAGAACCTGGCAAGAAGCTGCATACCGGCCGCAGCCGCAACGATCAGGTGGCTTTGGACATGCGGTTGTACACCAGGGCGCAGGTGGTGTCCACGGACGGTCTGCTCAAGGAACTGATGACGGTGATTCTGGACACCATGGAAGCCAATGTGGAGACATATATGCCCGGGTTCACCCATCTGCAGAAGGCGCAGCCCACCACCCTGGCCCATCACTACGGGGCCTATTTTGAGATGTTCAAAAGGGACCGGCAAAGGCTGAAGGACATCCATGACCGAATGAATTACTGCCCGCTGGGAGCGGGGGCTCTGGCGGGCACCACCTATCCCCTGGACAGAGGCTTCACGGCGGCTCTGCTGGGCTTTGAGGGACCGACTCTGAACAGTATGGATTCCGTGTCCGACAGGGATTATCTCATCGAATTTCTTTCCGCATTGTCCATGATCATGATGCATATGAGCCGCTTCTGTGAGGAGATCATTATCTGGAATTCCAACGAGTATCAATTCGTGGAAATCGACGATGCCTATTCTACCGGCAGCAGCATTATGCCTCAGAAAAAGAATCCGGACATAGCGGAACTGGTTCGGGGGAAGACCGGTCGGGTGTATGGGGCGCTGCTGTCCCTGCTGACCACCATGAAGGGGCTTCCTCTTGCATATAATAAAGATATGCAGGAAGATAAGGAGATGGCCTTTGACGCCATGGAGACGGCCCAGAACTGTCTGTCCCTGTTTACCGGCATGCTGCGCACCATGGGCTTTCGGAGGGAAAGGATGGCGGACAGTGCCATGAACGGCTTTTCCAACGCCACGGACGCGGCGGACTATCTGGTGGGCAAAGGGGTGGCCTTCAGAGATGCCCATGGCATAATCGGAAGGCTTGTGTTATACTGTATTGATAAGGGTTGCGCCATAGATGCTCTGAGCCTGGAGGAACTCCAGGGGATCAGTGATAAATTCGGGCCGGATCTCTATGAAGCCATATCCCTGAAAGCATGTGTGGAGAAACGTCTGACGGTAGGCGCTCCCGGCAGGGAGGCCATGCAGGAGGTAATCCGCATCAGTAGGGAATATCTGGAGGAGGATTGGCAGCCCAGAGACTGGCAGCTGCCGAATTACAAATAGGTTAAACAGCGGGTTTCCCTACAGAGCAGCCCTTGGACAGACGCCGGGGCAGCCGGAGATAAAAGGGCCGGCTTATGGGCTGGCAGAAGGAAGCTGCGGAACAGAAAATGAGGAGGAGAACAGGATGAGTGACAAGTTGAAGGTAGGTATCTTGGGGGGTACGGGTATGGTTGGGCAGCGCTTTATCGCGCTGCTGGAGAACCATCCCTGGTTTGAGGTGACGGCTATTGCCGCCAGCCCCCGCTCCGCAGGTAAGAGCTATGAGGAGGCTGTGGGCGGCCGATGGAAGATGGACACTCCCATGCCGGAGGCTGTGAAGAACTTGGTGGTGATGAATGTCAACGAAGTGGAGAAGGTGGCGGCAGGCGTGGACTTTGTGTTCAGCGCCGTGGACATGACCAAGGAGGAGATCAAGAAGATCGAGGAGGATTATGCCAGGACCGAGACGCCTGTGGTATCCAACAACAGCGCTCACCGCTGGACCCCCGATGTGCCCATGATGGTGCCGGAGATCAATCCCCAGCACGCCAAGATCATAGAGGCCCAGAGAAAGCGTCTGGGAACCACCAGGGGCTTTGTGGCGGTAAAACCCAACTGCTCCATTCAGAGTTATGCTCCGGTGCTGACAGCATGGAAGGAGTTTGAACCCTACGAGGTGGTGGCCACCACTTATCAGGCCATTTCCGGCGCGGGCAAGACCTTTCAGGACTGGCCCGAGATGGAGGGCAATATTATTCCCTTCATCGGCGGAGAGGAGGAGAAGAGCGAGAAGGAGCCTCTGCGCCTGTGGGGCGAGATTGTGGACGGCCAGATTGTGCCTGCCTCCAGCCCTGTGATTACCTGTCAGTGCATCAGGGTGCCGGTGCTGAATGGTCACACGGCGGCGGTATTTGTTAAGTTTCGCAAAAAGCCCACCAAAGAACAGCTGATTCAGAAGCTGGTAAGTTTCAGCGGAGAGCCTCAGAGACTGGAACTGCCCAGCGCGCCGAAGCAGTTCATCCGCTATATGGAGGAGGATAACAGACCCCAGGTTTCTCTGGACGTGGACTTTGAGAACGGCATGGGGATCAGCATTGGTCGTCTCCGGGAAGACGCGGTGTACGACTATAAGTTCGTTGGCCTGTCTCACAACACCGTGCGGGGCGCGGCAGGCGGCGCAGTGCTCTGTGCGGAACTGCTGAAGGCCCAGGGATATATCACCAAAAAGGAATGATATTTTACAGATTCAAAAGGCACTTTAACGATTGATTAAGAGTCCGCCCAGGCGGATACGGGGTATGACCATGAACGAACTGCGATATCAAGTGGATTTGCTGACTGCTAAAAATCAGAAACTGAGCGTACAGGAAAAAATGTACCGCCTGGTCTGTGAGACTTCCTACAATGCCTTTCTTTACTACTCTTTCGAAAAGAGCGAAATCAGGCTGCTTGGAAAGTGGGACAGCTTTTTCAACTTTCGCATTCGGGATTGGAAAGACCTGGGCCGCCTGTACGAGATGGTGGATGAACCTTATGTGGATCCCCTGAGAGAAGTGCTTTTTCTGGAGAAAAAGCAGAGGCAGGACGCCGTGACGGAGTGCATGCTGCGGGACCGAAGGGCCTGGCTGGAGTTCCGGGCCAGGGTGTATTACGATAAGGACGGGATTCCCCAGGACAAGATTATCTGTATCAGCGATATCACCAAGTTCAAACAGCAGAATGAGGAGTTGACCTACATGGCTTATTATGACTCCCTCACAGGCCTGTTTAACCGCAACTATTTTGTGCGGCTGCTGTCAGAGTATGTGCGCAGGGCCCAGGAAGAGCGGGAGATCGTAAGCGTACTGCTGATTGACATTGACGATTTCCGTAAGGTAAATGACGGATTGGGAATCATTGTGGGCGATGAACTGGTGCAGCAGGTGGGCAGCTTTTTGAAGGAGATGTCATGCGAGGATATCATTGTGTGCCATTTGAACAGTGATATTTACTGCATGGCCATCTATAATCCCACGGGGCAGAAAACCGTAAACGGCGTCCATGAACGGATCCAGGAGCGCATGCGCAGACCCTTCCTGTTAAGCGGCGGCCAGGAGATTAATATCACCGTCAGCATCGGAGTGGCGGAATATCCGGAGTCGGCTTCCAACGCACTGGAACTGATCGGCTGCGCGGAGATCGTCATGTACAAGAGCAAGGATATGGGAAAGAACACCATCCAATACTTTGACACTCCTATTTTGAACGAGTTTTTGCAGAATGTGCAGATTGAGAACCAACTGAAAGACGCCGTTCACAGCCGCAGCTTTGAGCTGTATTACCAGCCCCAGTATTACGCGGGCAACCGGCAGCTGCGGGGGATGGAGGCGCTGATCCGCTGGCGGGACGGCTCCGGGCGTATGGTCAGTCCGGCGGTGTTCATCCCCATTGCGGAGCAGAACGGGGCCATTGTGTCCATTGGCCGCTGGGTCATGGAAGAGGGCATCCGGCAGTTTGCCAAGTGGCGGCATATGCAGGAGGAATCGCTGGTATTGTCCATCAATGTGTCGGCCATACAATATATGAAGGACGGATTTGTGGATGAACTTATGCAGCTTCTCAGCACTTATCAGGTACATCCCCAGGAGGTGGAACTGGAGATCACGGAGAGTGTGCTGATTGAGGATTTTGACAAGGTGACGGCCAAACTGCGGGCGCTGCGGGGCTTTGGGATACGGGTGTCCCTGGATGACTTTGGTACGGGTTTTTCCTCTCTGTCCTATCTGAAAAAGCTGCCCATAGATACTTTAAAGGTGGATAAATCCTTTATTGACACGGTGTTGTCCGACTCGGCTACCCGGGTGATCACCGAGAGCATCATTTCCATGGTGCGCACGCTGGGGCTGGAGACCATTGCGGAGGGCGTGGAACAGGAGCAGCAGTACAAGTATCTTCATGCCATCGGCTGTGATGTTATCCAGGGCTATTATTTCGGCAGACCGCTTCCCGTACAGGAGATGGAAGCATTGCTGGAAAAAATGGCATAAGCGCCCCTTCAGGCGTTGAAATACCAGGGGAACGGGGCGTCAACCCAGGCAGCCCGGGAGCCTGGCACTGGTCAGGCGGCCGGGAGGGATACAGGAGCAAGATTAATTTGGGAAAAAGTTTATTTATAGCTGAGAAGCCCAGCGTGGCCAAGGAATTTGCCAAGGCTTTGAAACTGAATACCAATTCGCGGGATGGTTTTCTGGAGTCCCAGAACTGCATTATCACATGGTGCGTGGGCCATCTGGTGACCATGAGTTACCCCGAGGTATACGACGCAAAATATGGAAAATGGAGTTTGGATACCATTCCGTTCATTCCCCGTGAGTTCAAATATGAGGTCATTGACAATGTGCGCAAACAGTTCACCATTGTCAGCGGCCTTTTAAACCGTCCGGATGTGACCACTATTTATGTGTGTACCGACTCCGGGCGGGAAGGGGAGTACATATATCGTCTGGTGGAACAGATGTCCGGAGTCAGGGGAAAGGAGAGGAAGCGAGTATGGATTGACTCTCAGACCGAAGAGGAGATCCGACGGGGCATTAAAGAGGCTAAAGATTTGTCAGAATACGATGCCCTGAGTGATGCCGCTTATCTGCGGGCCAAGGAGGATTACCTGATGGGCATTAATTTTTCCCGGGTGCTGACCCTGAAATACGGCAGGGCGGTAAAGGATTACCTCAAGCGTGATCGGGCGGTGATCTCCGTGGGCCGGGTGATGACCTGTGTGCTGGGTATGGTGGTGAAGCGGGAGCGCGAAATTCGGGCATTTGTAAAAACACCTTTTTACCGGGTGCTGGGCAGTTTCGATCTGGAGGAAAGGAAACTGGAGGCGGAGTGGAAAGCCGTGGAGGGCAGCCGCTATTACGGGTCGCCCATACTCTACAAGGAAAACGGCTTTAAGAAAAAGGAGGACGCCCAGGCGCTGATTGACCAGCTTTCCGGCGATGCGGTAATGGAGTCCGTCACCCGGAAGAAGGAGAACAAGAATCCTCCCCTTTTGTATAATCTGGCGGAACTGCAGAATGATTGTTCCAAGCTGTTCAAGATCAGCCCCGACGAGACCCTGCGCATCGTGCAGGAATTGTATGAGAAAAAGATGGTGACTTATCCCAGGACGGACGCCAGGGTGCTGTCCACGGCGGTGGCCAAGGAGATTCACAAAAATCTTGGGGGACTGCAGGGCTATGGGCTGTGCGGCGGTTTTGCCAGAGAGATCCTGAGCCAGGGAAGCTGCAAAAATCTTGCCAAAAGCCGCTATGTAAATGACAAGCAGATCACGGATCACTATGCCATTATCCCTACGGGGCAGGGCCTTGCCGGTCTGCAGGGTCTGGCGCCCCTGTCTGCCAGGGTTTATGAGGTAATCACCCGGCGGTTTTTGAGTATTTTCTATCCGGCGGCGGTGTACCAGAAGATAACGCTGGAGGCCAAAGTGGCAGGGGAGAGTTTTTTTGCCAATTTCAAGGTGCTGGCCCAGGAGGGGTATCTCAAAGTGATGCAGTACTCCTTTTCCAAAAAGAGCGGAGACACCGGTTCCCAGGTGCAGAGTGCGGATCGGCAGCAAGGTCAGACGGGAGCAGATTCCCAGGACCAGGGCACAGGGCAGCAGGGCCAGGCGGGAGACGGCGAGGAGGAGCAGAGATGTGATCAGCAGTTCATGACATTGTTAAAGGGACTGAAAAAAGGCTCCCGTCTTTCGGTCAGGGGCTACGAGATCAAAGAGGGAGAGACATCTCCGCCCAAACGCTACAATTCCGGCAGCATCATTTTGACCATGGAAAATGCCGGACAGTTTATTGAAGATGAGGAGCTGCGGGCTCAGATCAAGGGCAGCGGCATCGGCACCAGCGCCACCAGAGCGGAGATTTTGAAAAAGCTGGTGAATATTGAATATCTGTCTCTGAATAAGAGAACCCAGGTGATCACTCCCACCCTGATGGGGGAGATGATCTTTGATGTAGTGAATCTCTCCATACGGCCCCTCCTGGATCCGGCGCTCACCGCAAGCTGGGAAAAGGGGCTGACGCTGGTGGCGGACGGAAACATCACTGCGGACGAATATATGGGGAAACTGGATGATTTTGTGACCCGTCGTACCAACATGGTAAAGGGGCTGGCCAACCAGGGCAGCCTGCATCAATGTTTCCGGGCATCGGAAGCGTTTTACCAAAAGGGAAAGTGACGGCTGGGGGAGGCGGGAAAAACCTGTCGTATTAAGAAAAGGGGGAAGCTGTATGCGGGAAGAAATAGAGGAAAGAATTCGTACCCTGGAGGAGAAAGGGGTCGTCATTATAGATCCCAGGCAGACTTATATCGGCCCGGAAGTGGATCTTGACAGGATTTACAGCGGCAGTGTGCTTTATCCGGGAAGCCGCCTCACAGGGCCGCGCACATTGGTGGGTTCCCGGGCGCAGATCGGCACCGAAGGTCCCGGGATAATCCATAACTCCATCATAGGGGCCCATGGGGAGGTGGGCAGCGGCTTTCTGTCGGATGCCACTCTGCTGCCCCGGGCCAAGGCGGGAGCCAACTCCCACTACCGGGCGGGAACGCTTCTGGAGGAATATGCTTCCACGGCCCATTGCGTGGGCCTGAAGCAATCCATATTGATGTACAGTGTCACATTGGGTTCGCTGATTAATTTCTGTGATGTACTAATCTCCGGAGGACGTTCCCGCAAAGAACATACGGAGGTGGGAAGCGGTTTTATTCACTTCAATTTCACCCCCTGGGGGAAGAACGGGGACAAAGCCACTCCTTCCCTGGTGGGCAATGTCACGGAGGGGGTGTTCCTGGACCAACAGCGTATTTTCCTGGGGGGACAGTCCGGGATGGTGGGGCCTTCCACCGTGGGATTCGGCGCCATGACGGTGGCGGGGCAGGTCATACGGCATGATGTGCCCGGTTCGACCATGCATGCGGAGAGCGTGCGCAATATGGATCGGAACTGGGCGTCCTCGGATGTGGTGTTTCCGGAGAAACGGTTCAGACAGATCTACGATAAAAACGCGGAGTTCCTGGCTCAGCTGTATGCTCTTAGGGAATGGTATCTGCAAGTCCGCCTGGAAAGAAGCCGGGTTCAAAAGGATTCTGAACTGGAACTGGTTCTGAAAGGAGCGGTGGAAACCATTGAAACCTGCATGAAGGAAAGGCTTGACAGATACAACAGCCTGGCGGCAGAATGGTCCCAGCCCTCCATCGGCGAAGCGGTACTGGAGGGGGCGGGCGGCTGCCGGCCCATGGATATTTTCACGGACTGGAAGCCGGAACTGGAGTATGACCAGTGGATCAGAGAGATGGACCGGCCGCAGGGGCAAATGCTGCGGGAGTGGATAGAAACTGTGGCAGAGGATTTCCGGGGTATACTGCGAAATCATACAAAAAAATGATTTTCCACTGGATTTTTAGGCTGAAATATGAGAAAATAGATGAGATGATTTATGAATACATTTTCCAAAATTGGAAAATAGTGTTTTAGCAACAAACGAAAGGAGATTTCACATGATTTACTCAAAAGAAGTTGAAGAAATGTGTCCGGTAGCGCAGGGCGTTCACCACGGCTGTGCTCCCATCCCTGAAGAAGCAAACTGGGTTCAGGCTAAGAAGGTGGAGGATATCTCCGGCTTTACCCACGGTGTGGGCTGGTGTGCTCCCCAGCAGGGCGCCTGCAAGCTGTCCCTGAATGTGAAGGAGGGCATCATCCAGGAAGCGCTGGTGGAGACCATCGGCTGTTCCGGCATGACCCATTCCGCAGCAATGGCCGCAGAGATTCTGCCCGGCCTGACCGTAATGGAGGCGCTGAATACCGACCTGGTATGCGATGCCATCAATACCGCCATGAGAGAGTTGTTCCTGCAGATCGTGTATGGCCGTTCCCAGAGCGCGTTTTCCGAGGAAGGTCTGCCCGTTGGCGCCGGCCTGGAGGATCTGGGCAAAGGCCTGCGCAGCCAGGTGGGTACCATGTACGGCACATTGGCAAAAGGTCCCCGCTATCTGGAGATGGCTGAGGGTTACGTGACAGGCATCGCTCTGGACGCCGAGGATCAGATCATTGGCTACCAGTTCGTGAACCTGGGCAAGATGACCGACTTTATCAAGAAGGGTGACGATCCCAACACCGCCTATGAGAAGTCCAAGGGCCAGTATGGCCGTGTGGCTGACGCGGTGAAGATCATTGATCCCAGAAATGATAAAGAAGTGAAATAAGAGAGAAGAGGAGGTAAAAAGGAATGGCCTTATTTGAATCATATGAAAGACGTATTGATCAGATCAATAAAGTACTGAACGGTTACGGCATCTCTTCGATCGAAGAAGCCGAGAAGATCACCAAGGATGCCGGTCTGGACGTGTATGAGCAGGTGAAGAAGATCCAGCCCATCTGTTTTGAGAATGCATGCTGGGCCTACACCGTAGGCGCTGCTATCGCCATCAAGAAGGGCTGCCGCAAGGCTGCAGACGCTGCTGCTGCCATCGGAGAGGGTCTGCAGGCTTTCTGCATCCCCGGTTCCGTTGCCGACACTCGTAAGGTGGGTCTGGGACATGGCAATTTGGGCAAGATGCTGCTGGAGGAGGAGACCGACTGTTTCTGCTTCCTGGCAGGTCATGAATCCTTCGCCGCCGCGGAAGGGGCAATCGGTATCGCCGAGAAGGCCAACAAGGTACGCCAGAAGCCTCTGCGCGTCATCCTGAACGGTCTGGGCAAGGATGCCGCACAGATTATTTCCCGTATCAACGGTTTTACATATGTGGAGACCAAGTATGATCCCTACACCAACACCGTGGAAGAAGTATTCCGCAAATCCTATTCCGAGGGTCTGCGTGCCAAGGTAAACTGCTATGGCGCCAACAGCGTTCCCGAGGGCGTTGCCATCATGTGGAAGGAGAATGTGGATGTGTCCATCACCGGCAATTCCACCAATCCCACCAGGTTCCAGCATCCCGTGGCAGGTACCTACAAGAAGGAGAGAACCGAGGCCGACAAGAAGTACTTCTCCGTTGCCTCCGGCGGCGGCACGGGCCGTACTCTGCATCCCGACAATATGGCGGCAGGTCCTGCTTCCTACGGCTTTACTGACACCCTGGGCCGTATGCACTCCGATGCGCAGTTTGCAGGTTCCTCTTCCGTACCCGCACATGTGGAGATGATGGGCCTGATCGGTATGGGCAACAACCCTATGGTCGGCGCTACCGTGGCTGTGGCTGTGAGCATCGAGGAAGCCGCCAAAGAAGGCAAGTTCTAAGAAATGCAGTAAAATCAAGGGCTATCGTTGACATGGGCTGTCGGCGGTAGCCTTAAATTTTACCACGTAATAGACAAGTAGTAGACAGGTAATAGACATGTGGTAATAGACAAATTTAGGCAAAGAAAAGGGCATCTGCGACTAACAGACACCCTTTAGTACGGTTTTGTGTAACGGTTATTCCTCTTGGAAGACTGTGTCGCACAACAGCAGATAATGCCCTTAAATCTGCCATGTGCTATACCTCACTTTCTTTCACATACTCCTGGAGCGAAATGTAGATACGCCGGAGAAACTTCTCGTTATGGATTTTCTTTAAAAGGTGGATAATCATTTTCTTGTAATTCATACCGTTGCACCGCCTTTCTGCAATTTTCTCAAATCAGCCTGAATCCTGCGGATTGCTTCAGCATTGTCAAACCGCTGTGCCGTTTCCGGGCAGATAAGGGCGGCTATGGGTCTTCCTGTTCCGGCAGCAATCAGGGAAAGCGTGGAAATCCGTACATCCTTTTTCTGGTTCAGAATCCCGGAAAGTTCGTTCCGGCTGATTCCCATAAAGTCCGCCGCTGCGCAATTACTCCATCCATTCCCGGCAATAATCTTAAAAAGCTGGTCTGCAAGGGTCTTTCTGATTGCAAATTCATACATTCTGTTCGCCCTCCCTTGCCCAACGTGTCGGAGAACCCGACAACTCGTCCGATTCATCCGGCTTTAAAGTGCCGTTGCCGTACAGATAACCCAAACGGAAAGCTAAATCAATAGCAACCTCCGGCCTGACCATACGGGCGGCAAAGTCGGAAAACTCAAAGAAATCCTCCCACGGCATATTTACCTTTACCGCCTTTTCAAGCCATTTGCGGTAGCGGTCAAGGCTTTTTTCCATTTCCTTTTTAGTCCTCTTAAGCCCTTTCCACGGCTTTTCATTCAAGATGCACAAGTGCATCTCATGCAGAATCTTGTTCTTTTCTTCGTTTGTCATAAAAATAGCCTCCTTTGAAAAATTTCTTGAAAGAGGCTTCCGATTCTGATATAATCAGATTTATCAGTGGGAAACCTCTGGTGGCAAACAAGGGTAAGCGCACTCGCCAAAGTCACCGCTTACTCTTATTTTTTTATATCAGCCTTCAACTTCTTAATCCCTCTTCTTGTCGCTTCCATTTTACTGACTTGTTCCTGATCACAGTAAGCAGCTAAGATGCCTTCGCTTTCCTTGTCAAGTCTAACATGGATTGATGTTCCCTTGGGATTATCCGTTGGTCTGCCTGTACGTGGACTCATGTATTATCACCTCACTTTTGAAGCCCATAAATATATTATAACTTATGAAGCCCAAAAGTCAATATCTTTTTTACAAAATAGCTTTCCCCACAAGTGGGGACGCAAGGAGGTTCCAAAATAGAACATCCTATTACAAGTTCATCCGAAAAACGGACGAAGCTCAGATGAGATGAGAGCCAGACGAAATCTTGCGTTGAGGCAAAACCAATTACTGATAGGAGAACATAATTCCCCTAAAACGAAATTCGTTTAAGTGCTTAGTTTTCCCCATCCTGTTGGGGAAAGATTTTCGTATGTGAGACATATGAAGCCAATGAAATAAACATTCTTCATATGTGAGGAAAGCCAACTGGCTCCCAAATGGTTGACAGTATGGCCGAAGCAGAATCCTCTTGCAAAAGCTGTATACGCCCCATATTGGGCTTGTGCTTCATGTTTGATAAAGATGTCATTGCAATAAAATCAATGGCTTATAGGGCGTTCGGCGAGACGGAAAGACAATTTGTGATAGCATAGCTGACTAAATTCTGCTTGGGCAGCCCACACAAATTAAATCAGTGACGGGAATTTTCTCGTCACCCCGCCGCTAATTGTCGTGTACGTTGCAACTTCCTGCGATATGAATGATGTCCTGCTAGGTGGCACAATTCTGTGCAGTCCCAACTTGAAGTTTATTCATTTTTTTCTTGAAGGTTTTTGCCAGATATGTTATAGTATGCATAGGGGAAAGCCACAGAAGCGGCTCTACCATCCAAAAGTAATTGACTCTCCGGCCAGAAGCCGGTCAGCCGTCACTATTGCGAGTAGTGGCGGCTATTTCTTTTTTCCCCGAAAGATTGTGTAGCACAAACCTATCAGGGCCACAATGAATATTCCAGTCTGAATCAAATCAGAGTATGTAACACACATTGAATCACCC